>ERZ780168.206-NODE-206-length-71908-cov-9.084548_pt1 | contig 71908 bp, 45 predicted proteins | sample MGYA00510981_ERZ780168 | MGnify/ENA primary metagenome ERZ780168 (study PRJEB29588, sample SAMEA2158769) | human gut metagenome | biome: human gut; feature: human-associated habitat; material: faeces | place: Denmark | collected 2008/2010 ...
CTACTCCGGCCACAAAGATATCGACTTTCCCCTCGGTATCTCTCCATATTTCCAGGCCGGTTGTACGTAAATGCATGGCGGGGTTAGCAGGATTCTCAAACTGCTGCAAGATAACAGAACCCGGAGTGGCTGCTTTCAACTCTTCCGCTTTGGCGATGGCTCCTTTCATTCCGTCCGCACCGGGTGTCAGAACTAATTCCGCCCCCAAAGCTTTCAGAAGATTACGACGTTCGACGCTCATCGTGTCGGGCATCGTCAATATCAGCTTATATCCCTTGGCGGCAGCTACGAAAGCCAACCCTACCCCGGTATTACCACTGGTAGGCTCGATAATGGTAGCTCCCGGCTGCAAAACACCTTTCACTTCGGCATCTTCAATCATAGCCAACGCCACACGGTCTTTTACACTCCCCGCCGGATTAAAGTATTCGAGCTTCACTATCAGACGAGCTTTCAGACCATTACTCTTATTATAATTGTTGAGTTCCAATAACGGGGTATTACCTACCAAATCCGTCAATTTTCTTGCTATCTTTTCCATATATATCTGTTTTTAATTTCCTCTGTTTTATGATATTACAAAGATAGTGCGGATTCTGTTCAGGGAAAATACCACATATATGGTAAATTCATACCACATATGTCTGAAAACAGCCCTTATTATTTAAAAACATTCTCATTAATCATACTTAATAAAACAAGGAAAGATATCTGTTTTATAAGTTATACTTAATAAAACCATCCTATTTATTCCGTTTATCAATTATAACTTATAAAATGAACCGATTGTAATATCCCATCTCTTAAAATGACAATCTCCCGCCCGAAAATATACCCGAAAGTATATCCCGGACAGGAGACCACCATAATAGACAAAACTAACAGTCTGTCCTTTTCTAAGGTTTTCTTTAAAATCCCTCTCTAAAGTTTCTTGATGGAGAAATCGGCAAAACGGATTTCTTCGTCACGCAACTGGTCTTGCCAACTCCGGTTTTCGCCCAAGTAGCGGTAGATGCCCCATTTGGGACGAAGTCCCGTACAGTCCGTGCGCCACATATCCATCTTTTCAGGTCCGAGTTTTAAAAGAACTTTTCCGTCTTTGATGCGTGTGATGGTTACTTCATAGGAACCATTCTCACCGAAACAGGCTTTCTCTTCCACCTCTACCCAGTTGCCGAGGAAACCGGCAAGGTCTGTACTGGCAAGAGTAGTAGTGCTTCCACCACGTTTGTCATAACGTATCCGCAGTTGCTGACCGCCTTTGCTGCCGCTGTTGGAATAAGCAGTCAGGGTGATAAGCGGGGAACTGACGTCTGCCGTACCCGATGAATTATCAATGCCCTTCAACTGGTGGAGATGGGAGAATTTGGTTGTCGTCTGGAATCCTGCCGGCAAACAGAATTTCCAGCGAAACACCATAGTCTCTCCCTTTTGCCCGACAAGGCTTTTCGGAGACTTATTATCCGTCTTTATCTCATTACGCTGGCGGTCGGTGATGTTTGTCAGTCCGCGGTCATCGTCTATCTCAGCATGGATAAAGAAAGCGAATACAGACTTATTCAACTGGTTGTCATGTACCTGCTGAATATGTTGGAAGTGCTCCGTCTTATGTTCGCGCGAGGAGTCGGGAGCTTCGTGGTTATAGCCCGAACGTTTAATCAAGTCATACGTTTTTGCACTATTACCGTCAGCGATTAATGTGCCGTCCACCGGTTCTTCCGGTTTCGGCTGTTCTTTCTCGTCTATCACTTCCGACGAACTATTGGAGCAGGCGATAAAGGCGAAAAGAGCTAAGAATAAAATTCCTTTTCTCATTTGGATTTATTTAATATGGTTGGTCAGGAAATCTACCGACTTGAAAAAAATCTCTTCCATCTTGTCCGAAGTCTTCGAACTTACGTTATGGTCATAGTATTCATACTTCAACAAGTCACAGACTCCCCCTCTTTTCTTTAATGCCGATGCGAACATTTCGCTCTGTTCGCACTCTACCGTAACATCGCACGTGCCACATACCAACATGGAAGCGGGAACGTTCCTCTTCGGAATCAGATTAATGGGAGAGGCTTCACGAAGCACTTTCGGCTCTCTGTCACAGAAATATGCGATACGTTGAGGGTCTTTTGTTTTCATAGTGATGGCAGCTTTTTCCAGATCATAAATACCGGAATAGCCTACGAAAGCCTTCGTTCCGGGGACAGTCATCGCAGCTACTGCCGCCAGGTGCGCACCGGCAGAAGTTCCCAGAAAGCCGAAACTGTCAGGGTTAATGTTCAGCTCTGCGGCATGTTCCTGTATATATTTCACTGCGTCCAGAATATCCCGGATAGAGACTTTCACCGTTGCATCGGATTGAGGCGCCAATGTATAAGAGACACGCACGCCTGTTATGCCTTTCTGTTTAGCCAGATATTGGGATAAAGACCGGGATGAGCCGTTATTGCCACGTGCCCATCCGCCACCGTGAATATAAACAACAAACGGTGCAGGCTTGTCTGTCTCTGCAAAGTCTACCGTGAGCATCAGTTCATAATCCTTATGTTTCTTGTAGACGATGTCCTTTGTAGTCACTCCTTTATAATCCTTGCTTTTCAAGCGGTTTGCCTGATAGGTATAGGGAACCATCACATCGGGAATGGTATTCACATCAATAAACTTCGCATATTTCTTTGCATACAGCAAGGCATAAGAGCCGTCGTCATTCCGCGTCATCTTCATGCCGTAACGGTTGGAGAACTGCTGTGGTTGCGCTTCTTGCGCAAGGCAGAAAAGCGGCAGCATACACAAACAAAAAATCAGTTTCAATTTCATGTTATCACTTCATATTAGGTGAGGAATAATTTTATTTCTTCTTTAAACTTTATTTCTTCTTTAAAACCAGATACGGTATTGTTTCCACATCGGACGTACTGTATTTCAGACCGATGCGCTTTGCCGTATCGACATACTTCTGATTGCCCAATGCCGTTCCCGCTTCATAAAGAAGAATGGCGGCGCGGGACTGGTCGAAAGGTTTAATCTGTTTGAATTTCCAGCTTTCCGGATTCAGATAAAACGGATACAGATAATCTACTGCCTGCGAAGCTACTTTCCCGTTGGAAGCAGGGGTGCTCCATAGATTGATACCTAACTGGCTGGTGATTTGGTTGGCTTCCATCAAGGCTTCCAGAGCGAAAGTGGAATAATGCAGGGAGAGAGTTCGTTTCAGTTCCTGGGGTAACGAGCCGTCGTCGGCAATCTGTACACCCATCTTGGGGAGAATACTTTGTTCCGCCACTTCGCGGATACGGTCGGTACGGTCCAGGTAAGCCAGTACCATCAAGTGGATGGCTTCGTACCACAAGCCATGATTGTTGGCAGCATGGGATTCTCTTTGCCCTTGCGTGCTGTTCTCCATCCAGTAGCAGAAGGCGGTAGCCCACTCATCGAGTTTTTTCTTATCCGAGAGAGTCCAGCTTTTCGAGCCTTCTATCAGTTTGGCGACACCCAGTGCACGACTGAAACGACGCGAATCAATGAAGCCCGAACCTCTCATATTTTTCATGCCCGGCACGGCTTGTGCGTAGGTCATATTCGGGTTCATGCCCAGTTTCGGGTCTGTAAACCATGTCCGCAAATGATGGGCGCATGCTTTGGCATAGACTTCTTTTCCTGTGATATAATAGAGCACTCCCAGGCAGTAAGCGGCATCACCGAAACGGTTGGCATTCTCACGTTCGGGGTATTCGTAGACTTCAGGATTGCGTTCGCCATCTTTACGGATATAGGGAAGTCCGTCGGTCTTGGTCGAATCAGGCCACCAGTAAGGAGATAAAGTCATATAATCCCTGGGGTCTTTGCTGGGGGGAAGTTTTTTCTTGGCAGTTACCGATAGAGGAGTCATCTTTATATATTTCTCTGCCACCTTTTCCTGAAGTTCAATGTACCGAGTAACTTCTTTGTCACCTTTCTGATAGTCGTTTTTTAGCTGTTCAAGCAATGTCGCATTAAACGGGCCTAAGGGAGCGGCATTCAGTATTCCCCAACAGAGGCATACAGCCCATATAGTAAAGATTCGTCTCATAACTATTTTCTTTAAAGTAGGTAAGTATGTCATTCGGAACGAAGCGAAGAATCTGCTCTTTGTATCTGCAAAAGGGCAGATTCTTCACTACGTTCCGAATGACGGTATCAGATTTCTTCTTTAAGAGAAGAAACAGCCACCGTTGATATCAATGTTCGTACCTGTCAGGTAAGAAGATTCGGAGCAGGCGAGAAAGCAAACCAGGTCGGCAACTTCATCGGCAGTTCCTTCACGGCGCAATGCGTAAGAAGCTTTCATACGTTCGCGGTTCTCCGGCGTATTGAAACGGTCGTGGAAAGAAGTGGCAATCGTACCCGGGCAGACAGCGTTGCAACGGATTCCCTGAGGGCCGAGTTCTTTCGCCATAGAACGGGTAAATGTCATTACCGCACCTTTCGCGGTTGCATACATGGAAGCTCCGTTGCCACCACCGTCACGGGCAGCCAATGAAGAGAAGTTGACGATAGAGCCACCTTCCGGCATCATCGGAACCACTTCACGTGTGCAGAGGAATACGGAACGCATATTGACATCCATCAGGAAGTCATACCAGTCTTCGTCCTGTTCGGTGATTTTCTTACGGCCTACGATGCCGCCCACTACATTCACCAATACATCTACCTTGTCGCCGAATGCCTTGTTGCACTCTGCAAAAAGATTCTTTACCGCAGCAGCCTTTGTCATATCGCCCTGAACAGCGATTGCTTCGCCACCAACGTTTTTAATCAATGCCAATGTTTCCTGTGCATCGGCTTCATTGTCGAAATAGTTCAGGCAGACTTTTGCACCTTCTGCTGCCAGTTTCACTGATATTGCGCGGCCAAGGTCGCGTGCGCCACCTGTCACGATGGCTACTTTTCCTTCTAATTTCATAATTGTCTTGTTTTTAAAATACGGTTATTTTTCTATTTGCTTAATCTCTCCTACTGTCAGGAAGATGGAGCACAACGATAGCGGCACCAAAGCTCCCAACAGACTGAATAATAATATCCAATTCGTAATATAGCTGGCAAAAAGGATTGCCAGAATAGTACCCAATACGGCCGAAGCACCGCCCAATCCTGCCAGCGAGCCGACAGACTTGCCACTGTGCAAATCGCTCGGAATGGTCTGCAAGTTCGTCATGAAGAACTGGAAGCCTCCCAACACCAACGCCATAAAGATGATAGCAACAGGAGCCGTAGTAGACATGATAGCCGCCAGGATAGACGGGATGATGATAATCCCACCAAGCAGCATCGCTGCCTTACGGGCATAATTCACCGTATGTCCCCGGTTTATCAGCCAACCGGAATACCAGCCACCGGCAATACTTCCCAATGCCGCACCTACATACGGAACCCAAGCGGAGAATGCCACTTCTTTGATATTCAAGTGGAACACATCTGCCAGATATAATGGCAGGAATGTCACGAACATCCACCAGATAGGGTCGAGGAAGAACCGTCCTAAAATGACAGACCAGTTTTTCTTCACCCGGAGCAGTTCGCCCCAGCTTTTTCCTTTATCCTCGGTTTTCAGTTCCTGTTCGGGTTGACCGCTCAGAATATAAGTACGCTCTTCTTCTGTAATCCAGGGATGCTTCTTCGGCCCTTCCTTATTGATAATCAGCCAGGGAATCAACCAGATTAATCCCAATCCGCCGACTACAATAAAAGTCAGTTTCCAACCAAAAGCTATGAAGAGCATCAAGATGATAATCGGTGCTAGGATTGAACCGATGGAAGCTGCCGCCCCGAACAATCCCTGTGCGAAAGCGCGTTCTTTCTGCGGGAACCATTCGGCATTGCTTTTCGTTGTACCGGGCCACGGGCCGGCTTCACCCAGTCCGAGCATCATCCGGAAGAAAGTCAGCGAAAAGATTCCCCGTGAAAGGGATGCTAATGCATCCGCCGCACCCCAGATAAGTACGCTCCAGAAGAAACCTTTCCGGCATCCAATCTTGTCGTACAGTTTCCCGGAGACAAGCTGGCTGATACCGTATGCTATCATAAAGAAGATAGTTATCAGACCGAGAATGTCTTTCGCTTTCTGCGAAGCATCCGGGTCATTGCGGTCTATCAAGCCGAGGTCGATGGCAATACCTTCGCGATTGGTCACGAATGTAACGCCGTTTTTCTCCTTCATCTGTACGTTAGCTACGCTGACAGAATCCCGGTTGCCGTTGGCGGCTGTCAGGATATACTGCTCTCCTGCCAAGACGGCATGATTACCTTTATCTGCCAACGCATCCGCTTCGGAAACCAGGCGATAGTCGATATTAGCCACCCACATATAGTTGAGCGTCCCCCTATCCAGATAATTGATAATGGTTATCAGCATGATTAACCCGATAACCATCCATCGGAGTCCTTTTACCTTCATACGTTTACAGGTTTAAGAAGTCTGCACGCACAGGGCTGAACGTATCAATCAGGATACCGGCTTCGAGGCAAACACAGCCGTGCAACTCATCGGGCGCTACATAATAGCCGTCTCCGGCAGAAAGGATTTCTTTCTTGTCACCGATGGTTAGTTCAAACTTGCCGCTTACTACGTAAGTTGCCTGACTGTGATAATGCTCGTGCATGGTTCCTACCGCACCTTTGTCAAATTTCACTTTGACCATCATCAACTGGCCGTCATACGCCATAATCTGACGATTCACACCCGGAGCAGGATTTTCCCACTTCAAATCTTTCTCAAACTGATAAGTTTCACTACATGTTTTCATACTTTTGTCTATTAATGGTTTGTTTATTTCATAAATACTCCGCAACGACCGTTCCAGGCATATATGACACCTTCGACCGTCAGACGGTGTTCTTTTTCTTTGTCAGTATCGGTGTTACTCAGGCAAAGCAGTACGGAATGCCCGCCTTTATAAGTTGCTTTCACCACTGTATAGGAAGCCGTATCCATCAACACTTTCACTTCTTCGCAAGATGAAGTCAGATTACTGGAAGTTTCCATTACCACATCATACTCTCCATGTGTTTCAATGGAAGTGGCGAATGTATGGTTCTTCCGTGATTTTTCCCTTATCAGGAAAGCGGTTTCGTTTCTCAAATTAAAATCAGGGTCATTGGCTCCCAGACGAAGCATTTTCATCTCTGTCTGCGGAGTAGTAGCCGTACTGATAGTATAGAAACGATTCTTATTAACGAAGGTGAAGCTCGATGTATTCCGGTTCTTATTCTGTCCCCAGGCTTCCAGCCAAAGATGCTGATAACCGTCCTTCGTGCCAAGAGTCTTCAGTTCGTTACCGGCTTTGGTATATGGAAAGTTCAGGGAAACGAAGTGTCCGTTATACCAGATAGGGTAATCGTATTGGTGCTCCTTGTCCGCATTTGCTTGCAGCACATCCAGAATTAGCGGGAATTGCAGGAAAGGGGTAGTCACGTAAGCCAGTGTACGTTTCATCTCTACTCCGGGATAGGCATTGGTGTCTTTCGCCACCATTACCTGAAAATGTCCGTTGTCGAAATCATGGTAGATGATGTCCGAATGATAACGGGAAGAGATTTTTATATCTCCGGCAAAGTGGGATGTTTCGTCTACTACCAATGTGTTATGCGCGATTGTCTGTTTGGCATACGATTGGTTTTCGCGGGTATAATGCCCTTTGTACTTGGCTTCGATATTCAGGAAGCGGGAAGCGCCATAGTCGGACAGGATCTCGTTTCCATTGTCATAATAAGCCATTGTCAGTTTATCAAAATGTCCGTGACTCAAGCCATGCGAAGTAGCTTTTAATGTCAAGGCACTGTTCAAATTAGAATCCGTAGAGCGGATTACAGCTATGCCGCCTTCATCTCCCTTGCGTCCGTCACGGAATACACCGCTGCGATAGGTAATCGGGGCAGCTTCTCCGCGGGCAATATCACGGGCTACTTTGAAACCGCCGATAATAGGGAGATAGGTATGCTGGTGTTTATCTGCAACAGACAGCAGTGATTTTTCCGAAGGATTGACGTTATACAATATGTCTACCGCATATACCAGTTCCTGTGCGGAGAGCCCTTTCAGCAAGGCGTCATTGATATGGAAAAATTCACCTTCATACGAAAGTTGTACCAATGTGAAGAGGGCTTTTGAAAGAATGTTGTCCCGATAGTCGAAGATTTTCAAATCCGGCAGTTTATTCTCGATGCACTGGGCGAAGATGACGAAAGGCCAAATGGCATAACGTTGATAGTACGCCCCTTCCGTGAAGTAACCGTCGGGAGAGAACAGGTAATCCATTTGGCGGATAAAGCCACCCCGTTTGCCTGTTTCGTCAGAGCCGTAAAGCGCTTTCTTCACGTAATCTTCACGATTCATTGCAAAACCAATCATACCGACAGCAGCCGTAGCCCACGTAGCATGGTTGTGCATTTTATTGAAAGTCTTGTTATTTGCATGGTTGTCTCCCATACCGTCCATGATGAAGTCCGCCATCGGAACGAAGAGATTCTTCTCAATAGTGGCACGCTGTTTGGGTGAGAGTGTGTTATAGATACAGTCATAAGCAACCGCTGTGTGTACCAGCCACACACTTTCATTCAGCGTCTGCCAAAACAGACGTCCCGGAACGGGGGAAAGTTGTAAGGGATGGAACCCTAAAGTGGGGTATAGTTTAGCATAAGCTTCCAGCATATCAGCTACGTAAGCGGCATATTTCTTATCCCCTGTCAACTGATAGGCAACTCCACAATGAAACATGGCATAGTAATTGGATTTATGCTGTTCGTGTACCACACCGCCACCACCATCTATCGGAACCGGAACGGAGACAGGAGAGCTTGCTGCCGCATCGGCTGCGGTCAACACTTCAGAAAGAGATTTATCGAATGCGGGTACTGTCCCCTTCCCTGCCCTAATTTCGTTCACTTCTTCCTGTGTGAAAAGAAGGGACGGATGTTGGGCAAATGAAAAGAGGCATCCACCTAAAACCATGAATATGCAAATAATAAATTTTCTCATCTTACGTCATTTTCTATTTCAACAATGGTATCGTATGACAGCCGTTCTACTTCTTTTTCAAGCCAATAGAAAGTTTTTCCAGTTCACTACCTTTAACCGGAGTATAATCATATGCTTCGGCATCGATATATGCGGGACGGATATTGTACATCTTTCCCTGTATTGCCTGAGAAGTGGTAGTCATCATTCTACCGGAGTTCCACAGATTACAGTTTGCGATGCGTACTTTTTCCCAGGTCGCCTCATCCAGACGGATGGTTGCCCCGCCGCGTCCGCTATTATCAAAGTTACAGTTTTCTACTGTCAGTACTTGCGGGCCAATCAGGCGCATGACGCTTCCGCGTTCTTTGTTGCAACAGTCTACAAAGGTACAATGTCTGACAGTAATATAAGGGCCTGCTGTACTTTCATCGCTTCCACCGCGATAAATATTAATAGGTAAACCCAGCAGACGGTAGAAAGAGCAGTTTTCAATCAACATGTCGTCGGCATTATAACGGCCTATATCATCCTTCTCTGCTGCATAGTTGATAGCATCTCCTGACAAATCACGGAAGAAACAATTGCGGATGGTTACGCTTTCGGCAAAAGTAGCTTTTGTTCCTTTGATAGCAAAGAATCCGCCTTCCCCGAAGTTCTGAAATTCGCAGCCGTCTACTGTCAGTGTATAAGGTTGTATCATATCAAAGGCAGTAGAAATTCCTGCTTTAGCCAACGCTTTTCCGGGTTCCAATACGCCATCGAATGCAATATTCTCAATGACCAACTCGCCACCATCGGCAATAGTCACCATATTATCCGGTTTATCTCCATTGAAACGGACAAGGGGTTTATTAGCGGCGTCGGCGGCACGGATGGTCAACGGTTTATCAATAAGCATAGCACGTTGGATGGGGTATATACCTTTCGCCAAAGTAATGATACCGCCCGATTCTGCCGAATGAATGACTTCGGACAGGTTCGTTCCCGGGGATACATTGTATTCCTTATGAACATTCGCTGCAGGCTGTGCCACTTGGTTCTTAAACCAGGAAGCACCTTTATCCTTACGTATCGCAACATCATCGGGCAATTGGGGAGCTTTTACTTTTTCCGTAGTAAATCCCGGAGCCGAGTAGTTCTTTGCCAATTGCACCTTATTATCCTTGAACCGGATGCCTGATACATCGTCAACAGCTATATAAGGCTGTTCGAGTTCTTTATTGATGATAATATTGTCTGTAAAAGACACTTTTTCCGGTGCAAGAGTACGTTCCATATCCTTGCCTGTACCAAATTCTATATTCGTGCAATCTACGAATGTGTTACGGTACATCTTGACATCAACAACTTGACAATATCTGTTAGGTAACGAATTGGGTACGGCATCCATAACTCCCAAAGCTGAGAAGAAACGGGTTCCGGCCAAGCCGACCAATACATTATCGTAAATCTGATGTCCGGCATTGACTACGCGGATACCGCCGGTGTTACGGCGTCCGTTACCGATAAACAGGTTATCATTCACCGTATTACGGTCGCCGTGACGCAGCGCTACCACTCCTTCACATTCCAGTAATGTATTGTTGCGGATGATGTTATCACTCGATTTAATTGAAATTACTTCCACTTCACCGGAGCAACGTTCGAACAGGTTATTCTCAATCACTGTATTTGAAGAACTGTAAGCTTGCTGGGAAGTGCCTACACGCATTGTCTCGGCACCGTTCGAGCCATACACGGGTCTTTCTCCAAAGTAGTTATGGTCAATCCGGTGATGATTTTCCAGGCAACGTTTGTCGTTGAGAATGACAATCAATGTCACCCCCAAGTTAAGTTTTCCTGTCAACGAACAATGGTCTACCCTATTGTGACGACCATAGAGCAATATATAGCTGTAAGCCTGGTCCCGGTGGGACGGATTGAATTTGTCTATCACGCAATTCGTCAGACGACAGTAATTAGCCAGTTCTTGTCCGTTACGGAATTCTATTACGGAACCTTTAGGAGCGTATCCGTCAGTGAAATGCAATCCGCTGACAGTTAGCCACTCGCCCGCTATCCGCAAGGTAGAACCACCCTCTACCTTTACCTTTCCGGGGTTTAAGGCTTCTATGGTAATAGGAGATTTCTCCGTTCCTTTACCTATCCATTTCAACTGCATGTCTTTGTATTGACCATCCTTGATGTAAATCCGGTCACCCGGTTGTGCAGTCTTCAAGCAGGAAGCTACTTCGGGAAGCGTTACATCATATCTCTTTGCAAAAGAGACTGACGGTAGCCCGATAAGCAGGAGAGCTATAATTGCCTTATGTATATTTCGTGTCATCATCAATTATTGAACTTTTGAGTAATCGTAATCTTGTTTCTGCCAGTACATATCAAAGGTAATAGAACTTGCGGAAGGGTCTTTTTCCGTACCTTCTTTCATTTTGAAATCAGCACTCTTGATATACATCAGCCCTATACGCTTCACATCCCTAACCGGATTCTTATCAGCTGCCTTATTGTCATACCCTTTCACATTGTAATAGAATACCAGGAACACAGCATCAATTGTCACATTAGTTTTCTCCACACCTGCTTCAAATTTATCTTTTGCCCAAGCATCAGTAGTAGGTGCAGCACTCACTGACGGCTTAATGCCGGCGCATGTTTTCTTTTCCACATCAAGCGGGAAAGTTATTTCATCAATCTTTTTGATATTGCCAGCTTTCACATTATTGACTAGCTCCGCACAATCCGGGTTAGTCTCCGGATCCAAATATGCAAATGATAATGCAGGAGTGCCATAATAGCTGCTTCCCCCCGTAATGGAAGCCTTACCGGAAGTTTTAAAATTCTTCAACTGCCCGTTAGAGTTCGCCGGACTATTGATAGCTAAATTGAATTTAGAAGATGAGCCGGAAATGAAAAAATAAGGATTTACAGAATTATAGTCTGTTTCGGACACAACCGGAATATTCGCTGTCTTACAAGTATTCTTTCCCGCAGCAGCAATAATATCCACTTCCTGACTCCATACATCATTAGAATAAACCCGTCCTGTTTCCGGTGAGAAGAATGCAGAAGTCTCTCCAGCCTGTGCATGAATAGTCCTGTTCTCCCAATAATATACAAAAGCCACCCTTACAATAAATTCGTCCGTTAATGTCGGTGTCTCACGACCGTCAAAATAAGAAATCTTCAACGGTACTATATTATCACCGTTCTTAAAACTATCAGATGTGGGTACAACAAACTTTAATTCACTTTCAGTCTGCAACGTAACAGTACACTCAATATCACCTAACAGCACCTTATCAATCTTATTAAGATATGCTCCCTCCAACACCACCATATCTCCCACGTTGGCAGGTTCAAACACAGTAGTTGCCACCTCCGGCTGATAACGTTTCACCGTTAACTTGGGCGCAGACGAACTTGAAGTCTCCACTTCTTTTGTACCATTAAAATATTTGAATGTTACAATAGCCTTGTCACTTCCCACATAAGGAACCTTTACTACTATCTCATTCTCACTTTGCGAAATGATTTCCGCCTCATTTCCTTCTGTCCCGCCTTCAGCAGTGAAGAGAACAGCACTCACCACATTCATGGAACTGCCGGAGAGCAACAAATTATTACCCATTTCAACCTCCGAAGGCATCCCGGTCTGTGAAACGACAGGAGCCGGATATTCAAGAGTAAACTCTCCCTCGGACACACCTTCACCAATCGAGTTTACCAATACAATCTTACCACTGCGTGCCTGATTTGTCACTTTCAAAGACAAACGTCGGTTGGACACTTTCTGCAGGATAACGACTTTTCCACCGCCAATAGTAGCACCTACCACATCATCCAAATATTCTCCGGTAACAACAATCTCACTACCTACACTTCCACTCTCAGGTGAAAAAGAAAGAATCTCCGGTGAACTAACCGCCACATCCTTCATCGATGTAGAATCACAACCACACAAAAAGAATAAACAGACAAACAATGATGCCAGACCCAATTTTCTATATTGTTTCATATTCGTAAGCATTTAAAAAATTAATAACCCGTGTTCTGCGCTATCTCAGGATTAATGTCAATCACACTCACCGGAATAGGCAGAAATGTTTGCCAATCTTCTATATCATTCACCGTATAAGAATATTCCGTATAAAGGAGCTCACTGTTCAAGTAGTTGTTTACTGTCTGAGTAGCGATACCCCAACGAAGAAGATCAAACCAACGCTGGTTCTCAAAAGCCAGTTCAAGCCTGCGCTCATTACGTACAGCCATTCTAAAATCATAAAGACCAGGCAAATCGGCCAATGTATATGTAGAAACACCGGCACGTTCACAAACCATATTCAAATACTTTAGATTGTCTGCCGAAGGGCCCGATATTTCATTTGTCAGTTCAGCATAAAGCAAAGCTATATCAGCCACACGAATCACAGGCCAGTCGCTTTCGCCATCATACTGTGTAGTTACCGGATTTACATACTTCTTACAGTAACGGCAATTACCTTCCGTCACCCACGTCTGAGTAGTTGTATTGAAATATTTCTGGGCGATATTCACATCCAGACGTTTATCAGCCCCCGCACCTCTTTGCTCGTAAGCTGCAATAATGTTGTCAGTGGGAGTATTATAACCGGAAGAAGTACCGATAATCACATTTGCACCATTATTGACCGGAGCAAACATATTGCCGAACGGTGAACCGATACCGACATTCCCCGAAAGATAACGAACTGCAAAGATTATCTCCTTATTCATCTCATTACTTATATCAAAAACTTTATCATAAGCAACAAGATCGCTACCCGATTGCGGGTTGCCCACTGATTCACTTTCAAGCACTTCCTTACATAGTTGGGCGGCACGGGCATATTTCTCATCACCCGCCCGGTAATGTGTAGCATATACCTTGGCAAGCAACGCTTTTGCCGCATTCAGGTCAGCACGCCCCAAGTCACCGTCCGCCATCTTGCCGGGCAACAGTTCATTATTGACAATATTCTCCAAATCCCCTTCAATAAGCGCATATACTTCATCCACCGTAGAGCGTTGCATATCACGGGCCACTTCAGAAGGAACCTTGGAAGTAACGATAAATACCGGCCCCCATAAACGGACTAGATTGAAATACTCCAGTGAACGAAGAAAAAGCACTTCTCCCTCATATTGGTTCCGCAATGTCCCGTCCGTTACTACATCAAGGTAAGATATAACATTGTTTACCCGTGCAATTGTGGCATAACAGGCATTCCAGTACGTTTCCACCCATTCGTTTTCCGGTACGATAGTACCTTGGTCAAGCTGTTCCACCAGTCGTGTAGTATTCGAAGAAGAACCGGCAGCATACATACGCCCGTTATCCGAACGCAATTCTGTCATGGCCCATTCGTAATACATCACATCATGCAGGGAGTTATAGCACCCCAGCACCAGATTATTTACCGACGAAGCATCCTTCACATACTCATCTGCCGCCACTTCCGAATAAGGATATTGATCCAAATCACAAGCGGAAAATACCATGACGATTAACAATAATCCTATATAATTTATTTTTTTCATCGTTTTCCTCCATTAAAAATTAATATCAAAACCGGCAGAAATGGTAGAAGTCAACGGGAACCCACCACGCTGATATCCCGAAATCATGGCACTGGAATAATTACCGGATGTCATACGCGACTCCGGATTAATACCTTTGTAACCACTTCCCCAAATATAGAGCAAGTTACTGCCCGACACATAAAAACGCACACCTGATAACTTAATCTTACGGGCAGCGGTTGCCGGCAAGGTATATCCCACTGTAAAGTTACGCAGACAAGCATAAGAGGCGTTTTGCAAAGGATAATCAGTAAGCATAAGGTCATGTCCCGTTTTTACATTCTGATAAGGCGTTTTTCCGTCACCCGGATGTTCTGCACTTACCCAACGGTTCTTTGTATACTTCTTGTTCCACTTCTTTGTTTCATTATAATATACATCACCATTAAGCACCGTAATTCCCTGTACGCCCTGAATGAGGAATGAGATGTCGAAATCTTTAATTTGAAAAGTATTGGTGATACCCCATGTGAAATCCGGGTAAGGAGTCCCCAACGCAACACGATCCTCAGGAGTCAACGAACCGTCATTATTGGTATCTACAATGCGTATCCCTCCCGGCGCATCATCTGAAAAATGAGGATTAGCTGCAATCTCTTCCGCACTATTCCATACACCACACGTTTTGTATCCATAAAATTGGATCAACGGCTCGCCCACTTTGGCAAGATAACCCTCATTTCTTTCACCTAAAGAAATCATTTGTTGTTCGCCACCTAACTCTAATAGTTTATTACGCGACAGTGAAAAATTTATATTAGTATCCCATGAAAACTTGCGGCTTTTCATATTATGTGTATCAAGCTGAATCTCCAAACCCGAGTTGCGTACTTTTCCTATATTATTCCAATAGTGTGTGTAACCGGTAAACGATTGTGTAGGTTGTTCAAACAATAACGCACGTGTCACTGAATAGTAAGCATCTATCGCCAAATTGATCCGGTTATTGAAAAGTCCCAAATCCAGACCGTAATTAAATTCATCAGTCTGTTCCCACGTAATATTAGAATTAGCCAGCGAAGAGGAAATATTTGCAGAGCCATTGACCAACGAACCCGTACCTTTGCCGGTCACGTAATTCGCACTGTTCAATACCTCAAGGGCCGCATTATAACTGATACGGTTATTTCCTGTCACACCATACGATGCACGAAGTTTCAAATTAGAAATAGCCTTGACACCCTTCATGAATTTCTCTTCACTCACGCGCCAACCCAATGATACGGAAGGGAACCAAGCATTACGGTTACCTTTGGAAAAGAGCGATGAACGGTCCAGACGCAAAGAGGTAGATAACAAATAACGCCCTAAATAGCTATAATTGACACGTCCCAGATAAGACTCCAATACGACATCCGGATATCTGAAAGTTCCCGTACCCGCCGTATTTCCATTACCCACACTAGCCAACTCGTAAACGGTGGCAGCATTCAAAGTATGGATATCATCAGTAGCAAACCCCGTTGCAGCCATAGCCACCCGCTGATTCCGTGTCTTTTCTACAGTATATCCCAATAAAGCGTCAAGACTATGATCTTTATTCTTTCCAAAGTCCAAATGGTAACTCAAGGTATTCTCACTCAACAAATCAATATAAAGCGCACTGGAATAAGTAGCACGGCTTGCCTCCTTATCTTTCGTAGCGTCCTTATTTGCATAATAATAAGAAGGGGCAAAACGAACGTTCAGGCCGTTGGATGTCTTGAACTGTAATCCTTTACAAAGATCAAGCGTGAGATACATGCTGGCCAATCCCTGCATAGTCTCGCTCCAACGGAAAGTATTAGTCATTACGCTCGCCGGGTTATTATTGGCAGAGCTAAATGGAGACGATTTTTCCAATACACGGTTACCATCGGCATCCAACAACGGATTTCCATCGGCATCCACGGCAGTCGGTGTCATGATATTATTAAAATGGCTACCTCTTGCAAATCCGGTATATCCGGTCAGGTCTGTGCTATATGCATTATGATAGACCGGTAAAAAAGAAGGAGTACGATAGAAATCAATAAAGTTATTTTTCGGACGTTCCGTCTTACTATATGTACCGGAAATATTAACACCTACCGTAGCTATCTTCGAGAGTTTGGTATCCACCTTAGTACGGAAATTCAGCTTATCCAGTGAATTGTTAAGCATCACCCCTTGGTCTTTAGTATAGGCCGCCGAAATAAAATATTTCGTCTCTTTACGTCCACCGGAAACGCTCATCTGCACATTCGTGATACCTGCCATATCACGCAAGCCCTCTTTCTGCCAGTCGGTAGTTCCCATCTGGCTCTCTAAATAAGCAGCCCCACGTGCAGCACTCGGTACTTTCGGGCCACCTAAAGCAGCTTCTTCTTCCAACAAACCCAACCATTCGGAAGAAGTCATCATATCATGCAACTGATAAGCATATTTAAATCCCTGATAGAATTTGAATGAATATTTCGGTTTGTCCGGCGTACCGCTTTTGGTAGTCACCATAATCACTCCATTGGCAGCGCGTGAACCGTAAATGGCAGCCGAAGCGGCATCTTTCAGAATTTCAATCGACTTCACATCCGCAGCGTTTATAGACGACAAACCACCGGATACGGGAAATCCGTCTATGATAACCAATGGCTCACTATCTGCCGAGATGGAGCCTGTGCCACGCACCCGGATAGAAGGAGTTACACCCACTTCTGATGTTTCATTAGAAACCGTCAATCCTGTCATTGCCCCCTGCAAAGCAGATGTCATATCACTCACCGGAGCATTAATCAGTTTCTCACCTTCCAGTTTTGAAATCGACCCCGTCAAATGGGATTTTGCCTGTGTACCGTAACCAATTACCACAACGTCATCCAACATCTTCGAATCTTCTTCCAACGTCACATTCACTACCGTGCGTTTGCCAACCGCTTCCGCCTTATCAACGTAACCGATATACGAGTAAACCAAAATTGTCTTGGAATTAGGAACTTTAATGGAGTACTTACCTTCAGCGTCCGTCACAGTCCCGGTAGGAACGGCAGCGTCTTTCACTGTTACCGAAGCTCCAATCAACGGACCCTGTTCATCTATCACCTTACCAGTAACTACATGCTGGGAGTAAACGTTTAATGCCCCTACCAACAATAGGAACATCAACACGACTTTTTTAAAAATACAGGAGTTGTTCATAGATTAGTGTTTTAATTTCTGTGACAAACGTAGTGATTAAAATTGGTAAACCAAAATTTTGGTCTACCAATTAATATTTATTAATAATTAGATATAAATCACTTATAAATAACAAGTTACGCGTACCTATTTATAAAAGGACAGAAGAATATTTTTACTAGAAAGCTTTACTTTGAAAGATAATATTCGTACTTTTACAGCCGAAACGGAAAAGGGAATCTTTTTAAAATATTTATATCTTATGAAAGACGAAATCAATTCGCAACCAGTTAAGCATGTAATTGAACACATAAAAAAACAAATATCAGAACGTCAGATTTTACCGGGAGAGCGTCTCCCTTCTGAACGTAAATTATCCGAACTTCTAAAAGTCAGTCGGTCTCATGTTCGTGAGGCATTGCAGAAACTGGAATTATACGGTATTGTAAAAACATATCCTCAAAGCGGGACAGTTGTATCCGAATTTTCCAAAGACCAGTTGGATACTATGATTACCGATGCATTGAAAATCAGCAGATATGATTTTTCAAGCTTGGTTTATGTACGTGTATTACTGGAAATAGAGGTCTGTAAATTATGCGCAATGAACCGTACAGAAGAGGATTTGAAGAATATAGAAAGCACCCTTGTCGAACTGGAAGAGAAGTTTGATACTGACCTTCGCGTAGAAAAAGATTTTGCCTTTCATCAAGCCATCGCACAAGGCGGACACAATCCGGTAATCAGTTCGCTCCTGCTCATTATAACTCCCGATATTTTAAAATATTATCAAAAATATAAAGTTTGTGCCGTTCCTCAGAAAACAGTTCATGCGGAACATAGAGAGATGTTACAAAAGATAAAAGATAGAGACAAAGAAGGAATGAAAGAATTGGTGCTCCGCCATTTGTCCAACCTGATTGATTTTGCTAAAATGTCCGCGAAAGGAGATATACCGGAATTCGAATACGGACATATCTAAGATACACAAAGAATATACTTAATTAAGTGTATGCACAAAATTAATCGTCTAACAGTTGTCGCTCTTTCGTCTAACAGTTGTCAGACGAAAAAGCAACAACTGTTAGACGAAAGAGCGACAACTGTTAGACGAAAGAACAACAACTGTCAGACGAATAAAGTTATTCGATTGAAGGGTTAGTTTGATACATACGAAAGACTAATTGATAGCGGTCGGACAATTAATCAACATAATATCGCCTGTATAGTTACGAAAAGCATACCGCACCGCTACCGGCTGACTCACTTGCTCACTCCATACCTTCACAGTCGGTGTACGGTCGACAATTTATGCATCGGATAAAAACAAATGATTAATGCACATGGAGGAGGTATTCTTTATCATGAAGGAACCTATTATTGGTATGGAGAGTTGAAAGGCGATTCTACCTATTGGAATCCGAACGTACCGAACTGGGAATAAAACATTTTATGGACAAAGTACCCATGTGCTACCCGTAGCAGGCAAGGAAGATACTTATATCGCCATGTTCGACCGTTGGATGAAAAAGGATTTGATAAATTCCCGCTACATTTGGTTGCCTATCCGTTTTAAGACGGAAGAATTAGTCATTGAATGGAAGGATTCATGGATTATAGAGAATAACTGTGAAACAAAAGTATCCACATTTAATACTGCTACTTCAGGTAAATAGCTGATTTTCCATAAGAAATACCAAGCCGGATATTAAACCATGTTCTTGAATGAATATGTAGGCAAATAATGTTATCAATCAGTATATTTGTGAAAATTAATAAAAGAGAAACAGGAAAAAAGGCGAGTCCGTCGCATCTGTCCGTTGTGATATTCCACAAATAAAAACTACATTTGCAGTCATCAAATAAACAGAATAACCATGAAAAACAATTATATACAAGTAATGATTGCAGCCTTTTTCCTGCTCTCCGGAGCAGGAAAAATGGCAGCACAAATCCCTGCCACCCGTATCTATGATGGAGAGAAACTAGCCAAAGTAAAAGCACGTATCCATTCCGAAGAATACACACCGGCTTTCAATAAATTAATAAGTGATGCTGATAAAGCACTGAAAAGCAAACCTGTCTCTGTGATGGACAAAGAGATGGTTCCAGCCAGCGGTGACAAACATGATTATATGAGTATGGGACCTTACTGGTGGCCCGACCCGACCAAACCGGACGGTCTGCCCTATATCCGCAAAGACGGAGTACGCAATCCCAACGCAACAAGCGACCGTACCAACATCGGAAAGACTATCAGTAATATATTAACTTTAGGAACCGCCTACTATTTCTCCGGCAACGAGAAATATGCAGCCAAAGCCGCAGAGCTTGCCCGTGTCTGGTTCCTGAACCCCGAAACGCGTATGAACCCGAACATAAACTACGGTCAGATGGTTCCGGGCCGCAACGGCGGAAAAGGCAGAGGATTCGGCATGATTGACGTTTATTCCTTTATCGAAGTACTGGATGTCGTGGAAATGATGAGTACCTCTTCTTCTTTTACGGAAGCAGACCGCAAAGGACTGAAACAATGGTTCACAGACTATCTGGAATGGATTCGTACAAGCCCCATAGCCAACGAAGAACGGACAGCGGAAAATAACCACGGGCTGGCATTCGACGTGCAGCAGACGGTCTATGCGCTCTTCACCGGAGACTCGGCATTAGCCCGGAAAACGATTAGTGAATTTGCGGAAAAACGCCTGTTCCCGCAAATCGAACCGGACGGCAAACAACCCCGTGAACTGGCGCGTACCACCGGCTTCGGTTATACAAACTTCAACCTGATTCATATGATGGATATGTGCGCTGTCTGCAAAACGCTGGGCATCGACATCTACAACAGCACTTCCGAAGACGGACGCAACATGGCAAAAGCATTGGAATATATGGCTTCTTTTGTCGGCAAGCCACAAAGTGAATTTCCTTATCAGCAAATCAAAGGCTGGGACAGGGAGCAACAGTCCAGTTGCTGGATATTGCGCCGCGCTTCTTTCTACGACAAGAAATCCGGTTGGGAGAAAATCAGTAAGAAATACATGAAAACTCCCTCTTCAGACCGCAGATATTTACTGTATAGCCTAGAATAACCGACATGAAAAGTAAATTACTTCTTATCATCCTGGCTGCTTTTCTCTGCCTTCATTCAAAAGCGGAAACAGCCTCGAAAGCAGCTCCCAAGACTCCTAAAATAAAAGTAGCCTGTGTGGGCAACAGCATTACCGCCGGGGCTGGTATCAAAAACCGGGACAAAGACAGCTACCCCATGATGTTGGGACAAATGCTGGGAAAAGAATACGATGTACGCAATTTCGGTGTCAGTGGCCGGACAATGCTTCAAAAAGGAAATTCGTATATGAAGGAAAAAGCCTACAAACAGGCACTCGACTTCCAACCGGATATCTTGATTGTGAAGCTGGGCACAAACGATACCAATCCTTCTTTCTGGAAATATAAAAATGAATATTCCAAAGATATGCTGACCATGCTTCAGGCCTTCCGCCAAAAATCGCCTTCAGTGAAAATATATCTTTGTTATCCGGTAAAGATAAACGGTGAACGGCTGAACGCACGCGACAAAGTAATCACAAAGGAAATAATTCCCATGATTAATAAAGTGGACGCACAAGTGGACGCACAAGTAATAGACCTGCATACCCCTACCGAAAATATGCCGGAGAATTTCGTTGACGAACTTCACCCCAACGAACAAGGTGCACACGTACTTGCAAAAGTTATCTACAAAGCACTGACAGGGAAAGAAACGGCTCACGAAATACAGCCGTTCCCCGGTTTGAAAGGAAAGTGGAAAGGGTACGAACGGTATGATTTTACATACAAAAACAAAGCTGCTATCGTAGTACGTCCGAAAAAAGCACTGGAAGGAAATCCCTGGATATGGCGCCCCGCCTTTTTCGGCTCCTTCGCCTATGCGGATGAAGCACTGCTTAAAGAAGGTTTCCACGTCGTTTATTATGACCTGACTCACCAATACGGTTGCCCAAACTCTATCAAAGCTGGAACGGACTTCTACAATAATATGGTTTCCCAATACAAGCTTTCTTCCAAAGTGACATTGGAAGGAATAAGCCGCGGAGGTTACTACGCACTGCAATGGGCAATTGCCTATCCAGAAAAGGTAGCCTGCATATATCTGGACAATCCGGTATGCGATATGTTCAGTTGGCCGGGAAAACAAAGAGAAAAGTTATGGAAAGATTTCCTGAAATTATGGCAACTGGACGAAACTATCACTCCCGAAACGTTCAAAGGCAACCCGATACACCATCTGCAAGCATTGGCAGAACAGAAAGTACCGATTCTTGCTGTATGCGGGGATAGTGATAAAGTCGTTCCTTTCGCGGAGAATATGAAGTTACTCCGGGACGCTTATGTCAAACTGGGCGGACCGGTAGAACTGATTATCAAACCGGGAGCAGACCACCATCCTCACAGTTTGGAAAAACCGGAACCTATCGTCGACTTTATCATCCGGCATCAACCTGCCTATCAGAAGAAACAGCACTATAATGTACGCGGCAGCCTGGCAAACTCTTTCATCCGTTTTGAGAAGGAACGAAAAGGCCGTGTCGCTTTCTTCGGCGGTTCTATCACAGAGATGCGCGGTTGGAGAAATATGATTCAAGACCAACTGAAACAACGTTTTCCTTTCACCGAATTCGATTTTGTCGATGCCGGCATACCTTCAACCGGAACAACTCCCCATGCCTTCCGAATGGAAAACGACGTATTGTCAAGAGGAGATATCGACCTATTGTTTATCGAAGGTGCCGTGAACGACCATACCAACGGATTCTCGCCACGCGACCAAATTCGGGGAATGGAAGGGGTAGTCCGCCATGCACTGACGGCAAATCCTTATACCGACATTATCATGCTCCACTTTGTGTATGAACCTTTCCTTCAGATGTTCCCCAAAGGACAGACACCGGATGTTATCCTGAACCACGAAAGGGTTGCCAATCATTATCTGATTCCCTCTATTAATTGTGCACAAGAAGTTTCAGAGCGGATAGCAGATAAAGAATTCACCTGGAAAGAATTCGGAGGTGTACATCCTAAATGGTTCGGACACAAGTTTTATGCAGCCGATATACAAACTCTATGGAATATTATGTGGTCATTGCCGGAAAACACTTCCCGACAGCCGCACGAAATACCTGCAAAGGCTTTGGACAAATACAGCTATACCAACGGAAAGTTTGTCGACTTGAAAGAAGCCCGAATTGAGAAAGGCTGGAGCATCCTCTCTTCCTGGCAACCGAAAGAAAAAACGGGTACACGAAAAGGATTTGTCAATGTCCCGATGCTGTACTCCGACACTCCGGGAGCTACCTTCACATATTCCTTCAAAGGAAAAGCAGTAGGCTTGTTCATGGCTTGCGGTCCATATTCGGGAATCATCGAATATAGCATTGACGACAAGGAGTTCCGCAAACTGGATACGTTTACCAGATGGAGCAAAGGACTCTATCTTCCCTGGCTGCATGTGTTAGCCGCAGATTTGAATCCACAGAAGACGCATAAACTGACCGTACGTATCTCCAAAGATAAAAATGCAAAGAGTAAAGGTACGGAATGTGTAATCCGTAATCTCGTGATTAACGAGTAAGAATTGACCTAAATCAAAGTCCATCATACAGAACTCTACCGTGACTGATTTTATTCTACTTTTGTACCTGCAGGACTGTCAGTGAAGGCTATCGTTATCCCGCCCTCACTGATGTTCCTCTCGTACTGACTGGATTTACTCTGTTCCTGATTTTCTACAAGAAATATCAAGCCAGATATTAAAATTCCCGAAAGGGGAATATCCTTCGTCTCTAGCCCCAAAACCATTCTTAAACAGAAAGTGCACCAAGTTTCCTTTATTAGTTCAAAAATGATTATCTTTGCAAACTAAAATGAGCAACTTGGTAACAAAAGTAATAATAGATTAATATGGCATTGCAATGTGGTATTGTAGGACTACCGAACGTGGGTAAGTCGACACTTTTCAACTGTTTGTCGAACGCGAAAGCACAGGCGGCAAATTTCCCTTTCTGTACAATTGAACCGAATGTAGGTGTAATCACCGTCCCCGACGAACGTCTGAATGCACTGGCAGAGTTAGTGCATCCCCAACGAATTGTCCCTACAACCGTAGAAATCGTAGATATCGCCGGACTGGTAAAAGGCGCAAGCAAAGGTGAAGGACTGGGAAACAAGTTCCTTGCCAATATCCGTGAGACAGACGCAATTATTCACGTACTCCGTTGCTTTGACGATGAAAACGTGACGCATGTAGACGGAAGTGTAAATCCTGTCCGCGACAAAGAAATCATCGACTACGAACTTCAGTTGAAAGACCTGGAAACCATCGAAAGCCGTATTCAGAAAGTACAGAAACAGGCACAGACAGGTGGCGACAAGGCCGCCAAACAGGCTTATGACGTACTGGTGCGATATAAAGACGCTCTGGAACAAGGGAAATCGGCGCGTACCGTTACTTTCGAGACGAAAGACGAACAGAAGATTGCCCGTGAATTGTTCCTGCTGACCAGCAAACCTGTGATGTATGTCTGCAACGTAGACGAGGCAAGTGCGGTAAACGGCAACAAATATGTAGATATGGTACGTGAAGCTGTAAAAGACGAGGATGCCCAAATCCTGATTGTCGCAGCCAAGACAGAAGCGGACATCGCCGAACTGGAAACGTATGAAGACCGCCAGATGTTCCTTGCCGAAGTGGGTCTGGAAGAGTCGGGCGTAGCACGTCTTATCAAATCGGCTTATAAGTTACTGAACCTTGAGACTTACTTCACAGCCGGTGTACAAGAAGTACGTGCCTGGACTTACGAGAAAGGTTGGAAAGCTCCGCAATGCGCAGGTGTTATCCATACCGATTTTGAGAAAGGGTTCATCCGTGCGGAAGTTATCAAATACGAAGATTATATCCAATACGGATCGGAAGCAGCCGTGAAGGAAGCCGGAAAAATGGGTGTGGAAGGAAAAGAATATATCGTGCAGGATGGCGACATCATGCATTTCCGTTTCAACGTGTGATTATCAATAACCACCGACGACTTATTAATTACTAATTCGCTAACAATATGAAATATCTCATTGCAGGAACGGGAGGTGTAGGCGGCAGTATTGCAGGATTCTTGTCGCTGGCAGGCAAAGATGTAACTTGTATTGCCCGTGGAGCTCATTTGCAGTCGATTCAAACGAACGGTTTGAAACTGAAGTCGGATTTGAAGGGCGAACATACGCTCCGGATTCCGGCTACTACCGCTGAAGAATTTAACGGGAAAGCAGATGTGATATTTGTATGCGTGAAAGGTTATTCGGTCGATTCTATCGTAGACCTGATAAAGAGGGCTGCACACAAAGACACAGTTATCATCCCTATTCTAAATGTGTACGGTACAGGGCCGCGCATACAAAAGCTGGTTCCGGAAGTCACCGTTCTCGACGGATGCATCTATATCGTAGGTTTTGTTTCCGGGACAGGAGAAATCACTCAAATGGGAAAGATATTCCGGCTGGTATATGGCGCCCATCGCGGCACGGCTGTAAAACCCGGATTGCTGGAAGCCATACAGCAGGATTTGCTGGAATCAGGTATAAAGGCAGACCTGTCACCGGACATCAACCGGGATACGTTCATCAAATGGTCGTTCATCTCCGCAATGGCTGTAACAGGCGCTTATTACGACGTTCCGATGGGAGAAGTACAGAAACCGGGAAAGGTACGGGATACATTTATCGGACTTTCTACGGAAAGCGCCGCTTTAGGAAAGAAGCTGGGGGTTGAATTTCCGGAAGACCCCGTCGGCTACAATTTGAAAGTCATCGACAAGCTTGACCCTGAAAGTACCGCTTCCATGCAGAAAGACCTGGCACGCGGACACGACTCGGAGATACAAGGACTGCTCTTCGACATGATTGCGGCAGCCGAAGAACAAGGAATAGATATACCGACCTACCGGATGGTTGCGGAGAAATTCAAAGAATTTAATCATTAACATTAATCCAATATAGAATGAATACCATGCTATTATCCATCAACTGGAACCCGAATCCCGAACTATTCAACCTGTTCGGCATTTCTATCCGTTATTACGGATTACTGTGGGCAGTAGGAATATTCTTTGCTTATGTGATTGTTCACTACCAGTACCGGGATAAAAAGATAGAGGAGAAGAAGTTTGACCCGCTTTTCTTTTACTGTTTCTTTGGTATTCTGATCGGTGCACGTCTGGGACACTGCCTGTTCTATGACCCGGGATATTACCTGTCCCACTTCTGGGAAATGATTCTTCCCATCAAATTCTTGCCGGACGGAAACTGGAAATTTACCGGATACGAAGGACTTGCCAGCCACGGCGGTACATTAGGACTGATAATCGCTCTTTGGCTGTATTGCCGCAAGACAAAACTTCATTATATGGACGTGCTGGATATGATTGCCGTAGCTACTCCCATCACGGCTTGTTTCATCCGCCTTGCCAACCTGATGAACTCCGAAATCATCGGCAAACCGTCCGATGTGCCCTGGGCATTCGTTTTCGAACGTGTGAAAGAATATGGAGCAAACGGTGAAATACTTCCGGCAATTCCCCGCCATCCGGGACAACTTTACGAAGCCATTGCTTATCTTATCCTGTTCTTCATTATGATTTACCTGTATAAGAATTACAGCAAGAAACTACACCGCGGCTTCTTCTTCGGACTCTGCCTGACTTACATCTTTGTCTTCCGTTTCTTCATCGAATTCCTGAAAGAAAACCAGGAAGATTTCGAAAACAGCATGATGCTCAATATGGGACAATGGTTAAGCGTTCCGTTTATAATAATAGGTGTCTATTTCATGTTCTTCTATGACAAGAAGAAAAAGAAAATAGCTTAAGGCAACAAAAAAGGGATTAGCGATGTTTGAGTCACTAATCCCTTTCTTCTTATTTCATTTATCAACTCTTCTTATTTCCCCCTGACTATCTTCTTGATATCATTCAATTTATTCAGTGCTTCAATAGGAGTGAGATTATTCACATCAAGATTCAATATCTCATCGCGAATCTGACAGAGAATCGGGTCATCCAACTGGAAGAAACTCAACTGCATACCACCACGGTTCTCGCTCACTTCCGCCAGTGGTTTGCCTGCTATTCCCTGTTGGCGATTATCGGATTCAAGTTGCTTCAATATCTCATTCGCACGCTTTACAATACTCTTCGGCATACCTGCCATCTTTGCCACATGGATACCGAAAGAGTGCTCACTGCCGCCACGTTCCAGTTTACGAAGGAAGATTACCTTGTTATCCACCTCTTTCACTGATACATTATAATTCTTGATACGCTTGAAAGATTTCTCCATCTCATTCAGTTCATGATAATGCGTGGCAAATAATGTACGCGCTTTCGCTTTCGAATGCTCATGGATATATTCCACAATCGCCCAGGCAATAGAGATACCGTCATACGTAGATGTACCGCGTCCCAATTCGTCAAACAGCACCAGGCTTCGGGAAGAAACATTGTTCAGAATATCCGCTGCTTCGTTCATCTCCACCATGAAAGTAGATTCACCTACGGAAATGTTATCACTCGCTCCCACACGGGTAAATATCTTATCTACCAGTCCGATATGCGCACTTTCCGCAGGGACGAACGAGCCGATTTGTGCCAGCAGCGTAATCAATGCCGTCTGACGCAAAAGCGCTGACTTACCCGCCATATTGGGACCGGTTATAATGATAATCTGCTGTGTAGTACTGTCCAGCATTACGTCATTGGCAATATACTTCTCGCCTATCGGAAGCTGCTTCTCAATCACCGGATGACGTCCCTGGCGAATATCCAATACATCATTATCCTCAATGACCGGACGAATATAACGATTCTCACGAGCCACATTGGCGAATGACAACAGGCAATCCAGACGGGCAATCTGATTCGCGTTAATCTGTATCTGAGGAATAAATTCCATCAACGCCTGTACTAAATCCGTATATAGCTGCGTTTCCAGAACCAGAATCTTATCTTCCGCTCCGAGAATCTTTTCTTCGTATTCCTTCAACTCCTGCGTGATATAACGCTCAGCGTTGACCAGTGTCTGTTTACGAATCCATTCGGGTGGAACCTTATCCTTATGTACATTACGGACTTCAATATAATAACCGAATACGTTATTATAAGCCACTTTCAAACTCGGGATACCCGTCCTTTCGCTCTCACGCTGCTGTATCTGAAGCAGATAATCCTTTCCCGAATACGAAATCCGGCGCAGCTCGTCCAAATTCTCATTCACACCATCCTGAATGACTCCCCCCTTGTTGACAGCCAACGGCGGATCGTTCTTAATCTCCTTGGCAATCCGGTCGCGAATAGTGACACAAAGATTCAACTGCTCTCCTATCTGGTTCAAGCTTGCGTTATCGGCCTGCAAACACGCCAGCTTTATCGGCTCGATAGCCTGCAAAGCCACCTTTAGCTGCACCACCTCACGAGGTGATACACGCCCGACAGCCACTTTGGAGATGATACGCTCCAAATCCCCTATCAGATGCAACTGTTCTTCAATCAGTCCTTTAAAATCCGGCTGACGGAAGAAATACTCTACTACATTCAACCGCTCGTCAATCGGTTTCTTATCCTTCAAAGGAAAGACCATCCAGCGTTTCAGCAGACGTGCCCCCATCGGGCTGATCGTCCGGTCGATGACATTGAGCAAACTGCTTCCGCCATCATTCATATTGCCAATCAACTCAAGGCTGCGCACCGTAAACTTATCCAGACGGACGTATTTGTCCTCCTCAATACGGGCCAGCGAAGTGATATGCCCAATCTGTGTATGCTGTGTCATCGTCAGGTATTGCAGGATAGCACCGGAAGCGATAATGCCATTCTTCAAATGCTCCACTCCGAAACCTTTCAGGTTCTTCGTTTCAAAATGTTTCAGCAACTTCTCACGGGCAGTAGTCTCTGTAAACACCCAGTCGTCCAATTCGAAGGTAAAGAATTTGTTGCCGAAATTTCCCTCAAACATCAGGCGCTTGCCCCGTTCGAAAAGAATTTCTTTCGGAGCGAAGTTATTCAGCAGTTTGTCCACATAGTCAAAAGGCCCTTCTGCAGTAAGAAACTCACCGGTAGATATATCGAGAAAGGCAACTCCACAGGAAGCTTTGCCGAAATGAACGGCAGCCAGGAAGTTATTCTCCTTATAGTTCAGTACATTATCATTGATGGAAACACCCGGAGTCACCAGTTCGGTAATCCCCCGTTTCACCAACTTCTTGGTCATTTTGGGGTCTTCCAACTGGTCGCAGATAGCGACACGTTTTCCGGCACGAACCAGTTTCGGGAGATATGTATCGAGAGCATGATGCGGGAACCCCGCCATCTCAATAGTTTTTCCTTTTCCGTTGGCACGTTTTGTCAGTGTGATTCCTAGAATTTCGGATGCGATGATGGCATCCGTAGAATATGTTTCATAAAAGTCGCCGCAACGAAACAGCATCACTGCATCCGGATGTTGTGCTTTCAAATCCAGAAACTGTTTCATCATCGGGGTGAGGACGATTTCTTCTTCGTTCACGGTTCTCTCCTTTTCTTTTTTATTGAATATATACTGTGATTATCGGAACAAAGATAATGGTTTTCCGGCAGAGAATCAACGGTACTCCCCGATTCTATTCTCAAAATAAGTGTTGCATACTTTTAAAAAGAAACGGCGTTTTTCTTAACAAACAGGATAAAACTATTAAAACGTGTTATAAAACATGCTATTTTTCTTGGATAATTTGCTAATTTCCCAAGAGTCCGTATCTTTGCAATGTGTTTTTCATAGTATTAGATTTAAGGTTAACAAAGGTTGGAGCAAGGCGTTGCTCCTTTTTTTATGCCTGTACGTTTCCTCTAAGCTATTGCATAGAGGAAACGTAAAAACTGCATAGTAAGAAATTGCCGGATTTACCATCCGGCATGTTCGTTTTTGTTCTCGTGAGAATCCGCATCACGCTTCTTTTCGCCTTCATAATTCCACTCAATCTCATCGGTATACTCTTTTCCACCATATATCACAACGGTCTTGAGCCTGTTTTTCCCATTATCAAGCGTCACTTGGTCAAAGATATAATGCACGTCCGTATATCCCTTGCGGATGCCTGTCAGTTCTTTACCATTCAAGTAAACTTTAGGCGTCCCGATATTTGAATAAACAGTGACGGAAGTCTGTTTCCGTTCGCGGTCCGTATTACGTCGCTGCGTCAGGTAGAGTACGGGAGATTTACTCCAGTTCGCTTTATACCAGTAATAAGAGTCCTTCTTTATTTTCCGGTCGAATGTCATCAGTCCTTTCAGGTTTCGTGCCGGTACACCGCCACGGCTCCACATAGGCACGGCGAAATCGAACATATTCCAAAGATAAGAGGCGATGATGTAAGGATGTTTAGCAATCACGCTCCACTGATATTCATGTGTCTTAGTCTGAAAAGTTTCGGGATAATAAGGTTTTCCCCAGTTCAGTGCATCCCCCAAATACTCCGTCTGGTGACCGATGTTTGCATCAGCTCCATATTCGGTCAACATTAGTTTCTGCCACGGATAATCTTTTTCAAGTCCTTCCACCCAAGGCTCAATGTCCTGCAACTTTTTCTCATACCAGCCAAAATAACGGTTCATCCCCTGTATGTCGGCATTCTGGTTCACCGGATGGTTAGCGTGGCCGAAACCGTTCACAGCAGCCGTATATCGGTCGGGATCTTCCGTCTTTGCCAGGTCATGAAGTGATTGGGTCAGTGCGGCTGTGTACTCATGAGGCTGATAGACCTCATTATGCAGTCCCCATACATAAATGGAAGGATGATTGAAACTTTGACGGATCAGCTCACGGAGTTGCGTCTGTGCATTCTCCGCTTCATAGCCTGTCACCCGGTTGACAAAGGGAATTTCCGCCCAGATTATCAACCCCAATGAATCGCAGCGCGAATAAAGATAATCCGATTGCTGATAGTGGGCAAAACGTACGGTAGTGGCACCAATATCCATAATCTGAGCCAAGTCGAAATCATGTTCGCGATTGGTCAGCGCACTCCCCAGCCCCCACCAGTCCTGATGACGGGTGACACCATACATCGGATATTTCTCGCCATTGAGATAGAAACCTTTCCCGGCAATAATCTCGTAGTGACGAACGCCCAAAGGTTGCGTGACCTCATCAATCACTTTACCGTCCGCAAGCAGGCGCGACACCACTTTGTAAAGATAAGGATCTTCCCTACCTTGCCAAAGATGAGGATTATGGAGTTTAAAGGTCGATATATAGCTTTGTGTCCCCTGCGGAGTCAGTTCAATCGGCATACTCCGGGAAGCAACTTTTTTTCCTTCCTGCGTATAGATATAGTTCTCAAGAACCAGTTGGGCGGGAGTCAGACTGCCGTTGTCCAACTTCACTCTGACAGTGATGTCTGCCGAACGTTTCGATACGTTTTTCTGAGTAATATAAACACCGGGAGAAGCACAATCGGTCACTGTGATAGTATTCTGTTCCGTAATTATCAGCCACACGGGACGGTATATGCCACCATACACCCCAAACAAACTCTGATTGACAGGAATCACATCGGCACGCGCCGCATTGTCAGCCTTAACAATAATCTCGTTTTCAGCTCCCAACTTCAAGGCTGCGCCTATCTCAAATGCAAAAGCGCTATAACCGCCTTTATGCGTCCCTGCCAACTTACCGTTGACATAGACTTCCGTACAAGCTCCCACCCCTTCGAAACGAAGGAAGACGCGTTTGCCCGCCAATTCATTACCGAAGAACTGTTTCTTTCTGTAATAACCCACACCCTCATAGAATGCATCAGCTTTCTGCTGCATATCTTTCGCATTCCAGGTATGAGGGATGGCCACTTCTTCCCACTTACCGTCCCACTGGGCAGAAGCCCGCATGGGCTCCGCAGAGAACGGTCCCCGTTTGAATTGCCAACCGGCATTGAAGGAGATTACGTCGCGGGCAAATGCACCGTTTGTCACCACTCCTGCCAACAGAAGCAGTAATACAATCATTGTATTTCTCACCATTTTATTAATTGTGTTTGTTACTCGGCCATCCTATAAACCTCACATCCGCCCATCAGGAAAGCACCTACACCATAAACTTCGGTCATATCCCGTGTCACCTTTTTAGGATCGGCACCGATAGGCTGCACATAGCCCAACTTTCCGTCTGCATCTACAGCAGAGACTTGTGCATTCCAACCTTTCACAAGAATAGGGAGAAAAGTTTCTTTATCGAGCAATCCTTCATTGATGCCATAAGCAAGCGCATAGACGATAAACGTAGTACAGCTTGTTTCAGGCGAGGGATAAGAAGCAGGATCGAGCAGGCTTGCGTGCCAGAACCCATCCTCATTCTGCAAACCTGCCACACGGGAACAGAGTTTCACGAACAGCGTTTCGTAGAACTTCCGGTTCTTATCTTTTGCGGGAAGTTCCTTCAATATCTCCACCAGTCCGCCGAGTACCCAACCGTTACCGCGCCCCCAGAATACTTTCCGACCGTTGGCCTCACGTTGGTCAAAATACCGCCAGTCACGATAGAAAAGATTCTCTTCCTTATCGAAAAGGTGGTCGTAAGTAGCTTTAAACTCCCGGTTCATGAAACGGATATATTTTTTGTCACCTGTCAGAACATACAATTTGGTGTATACCGGCGGCGCCATGAAAAGTGCATCACACCAAGTCCAGCGTTCCAGCGTTTCAGGCTTGCGGTAATCCAGTTTGAAGTTGTCTGTCGGCGGATTCTTCATCACCCAGTCTGTACGGGCGATGGTAGGATTAAGCATATACTTATTGTTGTATTTCCGATAAAGGTCGATAAAAGCCTGTGAGACAGCGATGTCGTCGGCATGATACATTCTCTTGTCCGGTTGCCATCCGTTCCGGCTCCCTATGCGGGTAAGCCATTTAAAATAATCCTTGTTGCCGTCCTCGCGTTCCGCCAGTTCCGCCCAGTCGAGCATGCCGACATAAAGTACGGCATTTGTCCAACTCAGGTCACCATGTTCGGCTCCCTTGTTCGGATGGGCGATTTGCCAGTCGGCTACTTTCTTCATCATTTCTTTTATTTCCGCTTTACGAAAAGGCATATCCTGTGCCTGTATGCCGACAGCAAACAATAAGGCGGTAATAATTCCTGCTTTTCTTTTTAAATTCATTCGTTTATAATATTATGGGAGTTGTTGTGCTGTTGCTCTTCTTCCGATATCCGGCCGGCTGAATACAAATATACGCCAAATACCGGACATAATTAAGCCATTTGGTGAATATATATACCCAGCGTGGTGAATCTATATATTCAGTATGGTAGGCATATATATCCACCATAGTGGATATATATGCCCGACAAACTAAAGACTAACGGGACATTACCCCATCAGTAAACCAATATCATCACTTGCTGAAATCAATATCCAACGGCTCGATATTATTTTCCGAACCAGCATATCCCAGTGTCTGGTTGATATGCCCCTGAACATTTGTAGAGATAGCATTCAACGCTATCGGCCACAATACGTTATGAGGTGCAATGGTATATTCATTTCCAATCGGTGTTTTCACCCCTTTGTTATAAAAATCCGTCACATCCATGATATGGTCGTAGAAGAAATTCTTTTCGGAGAAATTGTCCAAACGATAGGTACGGCCTTTGTCATCAGCCTTTCCGGTCTTGGCATAGATGAATGCGATACGGGTCAATTCTGACTTACGCGGTTCTTCATAATAAAGTTCACGGGCACGTTCGTCAAGAATCATGCGGATTGTCATCTGACTGGCATCCAGTTCATCGGCTCCCGCCCTGCGGCGTACCGCGTTCACATCGTCGGCAGCCTTCTGAAGGCTGGCAGCATCACCTTTCCAAATATAAGCCTCAGCACGTAGCAGATATGTTTCGGCAATACGGAAGATATACCAGTCGGCCCATCCGCCACGCCACCATTTATCCTTCTGGTCGGCAATATTGGTCTTATAATGCGGCCATCCCACCCAGTCGCGGATTGTATCATTTACCAGAATGTTCCCGTTGTCGTCCTTGAAACGAACTGGTTGTCCATACCATTCCGTACCTTTGAGTGCAGGATTATTATACTTCAAGTCGGTCATTTCTATCCAGTTGCCCGGAGCATGGCGGAGGTCAGTGTCATCCAATGTCCAGATCATATGTGTATGATACCACGTAGAACGTGCCGTACATACTCCGCGACCATATTGCTCCAGATAAGGATTTTTCGTGGCATCATTATCAGTAAATCCGTTCTTGCCATCGGGTGTCTTGATTTCCCCGTCCTTTGCAAACCAGGGCAATACCTGACGCTTGATTTCCAGTCCGGCAGCCGAACGGATATCCTCACCTGCATCATAACGGTCGAGTACCATATAGAGCACTTCCTTATTCTCAGGCAATGACTTATTGGCCGATTGATGCAAATCCCAAATAACATTTTTGGTATTGTCGGCCTTATCGATACCGAAACGCTCTGTCATCAAGTGGTGAACTCCGTCGTTGATAACTTTATTTGCCGATTCGACAGCATCGTCAAATTCACCCAATGCAAGATTTATCTTTGTCAACAGGTGGTAAGCCGCAGCCTGAGTCACCATGCCGATATAAACGTTGTTCTTGAGATAGGGAGCCGTACGATCCAAGTCATTCTTCAAATAGCGCAAAATGGCTTCGCGCCTCGTTGAGTAAAAGTCATAACGGGGACCGGTGATTTCTTCCGTGATGAACGGGATATCGCCATACTGATGCACCAACCGGTAGTAACGATACGCACGGTGGAAGCAAGCCAGTCCTTCCACTTCCCTGCGCTGGTCTTCATTGGCAAACTGGGCTGTCTCCGAACGGGTCAGCAGAGTGTTGGCATCTTTAATACCTTTATACAGATAAGTCCAGTAGTTATTAATCTGACTGCCGTTTCCTGTCAGTGAAGCACTGGGCGTAATCTGCCGCTTCAAGTCCTGCGGAGAATTTGCCGCATCCGTACGGCCGTTGACACTGATATCCGAGAAGAAATATTCGGAAAGGATACAAGGGTCGGCAGAGCCCGCCGTAGGATAAAAGTCAAAGTAACGGACATCACGGTTCAACATATCCGTTCCGGTCTTCAGACCGTTGTAATCGGCAAATGATATTTCCGGCGTATAGAATGACAGTGGCTTCGGATCCAGCCAATCCGAACAACTACTTGCTAATACAGCTAATCCAATCATACAGGCAATGCCTGTTCTCTTATTATTTAGTTTCATCAGTCTGTAGATATTATAAAGTCAAGTTAATTCCAAAATAAATTACTCTCGGGGTATTCTTATCACTGTTTTCCGGGTCATAACCTGGCCAACCGGAGATGTAACCCGCATTCTTCATCGTCGCGTTGACGTTCAGATTCTGGATTCTCAGCGGTTCTATCAACTTCTTCGGGAAAGTATATCCGATAGAGATATTATCGAAACGCAGGAAAGAAGCGTTCTTATAAATCGAATATGAAACTCCTGCCGGCTTCTTGTTCGCCAGTCGCGGATATTCGTTATTACGGTTCTCCGGTGTCCAATAGTCACGCTTGATCTGATTCGTTACATTCAGCAAAGCATTGTCGTTGGTAAAACGCGCCAAACTTTGTTTATGCCCGATGTAAGAGTACATATTGAAGGAGATATTGAGATTCTTGAACAACGTGAAATCATTGCGCATACTCCAACGAAGCCGCGGCATCTTGGTTCCCATAAATTCCTTGTCGTCATTGTCGTACTTGTAGTTCATGTCCTTATCCAACAGATGGACATCGCCCGGCTGCTGTCCGTACTTGGCAGCCTCTTCACGGTCTTCTTCCTGCCAGATTCCCACTACTTTATAATCCCATATTTCATCAATATCATGTCCGATGAAACGCTTATTCTTGATATCGTCCGCTTCACGCTGGCCGATAACATTACCGTCAGCATCTTTCACGTCTTCCATAATACCGTACAAGTGAGTAATTTTGTTCTTGTTGTAAGCGAGGTTAAGAGAAGTGCGCCAGGTAAATTTATCCATCTTGATGTTTGTCGAGTTCAATGAAAGTTCGACACCGGTATTCTGTACTTCACCGATATTGGACATAACAGAGGTATAACCAATCAAACTGGGCAACTCACGGCTTACGAGCAGGTCGGTTGTAATCTTCTTGTACACATCCACGCTGGCACTCAGTCTGCCTTGCAGGAAAGTCAAGTCCATACCGGCATTCCATGAAGTAGTCGATTCCCATTTCAGGTTGGGGTTAGCCATGGTAGAAGCGTAGAAAGTGTTGGCGGTAATCAACTCGCCGGTTGACGGATCCACATAGATGTATTTACGTGGAGACAATTGCATGAATGCAGCATAAGTACCTACGGCACGGTTACCGTTCTTACCCCATGAGAGACGCAGTTTACCATATTCAAACCAATCGGGACGGTGCAGGAATTTCTCTTCGGAGAAGACCCATCCCAACGCAATGGCCGGGAAAGTGGCACGCGGATTGGCAAGTCCGAAAGCCGAATATCCGTCACGTCGTACGGTAGCGGTAATCAGGTAGCGTTGGTCATATACATAATGCAGACGTCCCATAAACGCATCTCCTGTACGGTAAATATCATCACTGGATACGTTCGGAGTTGTTCCGAAGCCGATACCTCCATATCCCAATTCGTCAGTAGGCAGGAAGTTCTCATTCGTCATCTCGTCGTGCCAACGCTGGAACTTCTCCCAGTTGGCAAGGAAAGTAAAGTCAAAAGCATGTTTGCCGAATGTCTTGTTCCATTTCAGCATATTATCCCATTGCCAATAAAAGTCTTTCGTATGTTTACGTTCCACACGGCCGTTCTGTTTTCCGGCATCGGGAGAAGCGGCTGCTTTATGGAAGAGATAGTTTGTCCATTCAAAACGCGGAGAATAAGTTGTCTGGATAGAGAATCCCAGCGGAAGAGTGATTTTCAGATAAAGAGCTGCATTCAGGTTCTCAATATCATTGCGTTTGTTTTGGAAAGCCGGAGCAATCAGCGGGTTACTTTGATTATTATTGCCGGTGGGGTATTGTCTCAAAGTCACTCCGTCGTCTTCGTAAAGGCTTCCGAAAGGAGAAAGAGAGTTGTAATTACCGGACGAGTTACTGATATATCCTTCGTCACGTGAAGTAAACTGTGCGTTTACACCGTAGGTAAGGAAACTTTGTATTTTGTTCTCCAGATTAATACGTGCACGGATAGCACTATATCCACCACCACGTACGTTACTCTCGTTTTTCAGGTAGTTGATAGATGAATAATAAGACATTTCATCTTTTTTTCCTGCTACGCTGACAGTGTAGTCCTGACGTAACGCTACATCCTGATAAATGACATCGCGCCAATCTACAAGGCGTCCTGCCAGATAGTTGTTCACTTCCGTATTGGTAAATTCGAGACGAGTCAACCAAATACTTGTCGGGTCACCCTTGTCATTGCCCATCCAGTTTGCCAAATCCACATTGGACATATTAGCCGGATTGTTAAAATATCCGGTAGCAGCTTTCGAAGGATTCTTGCTCACTTCCACATCACGGCGGAAGTTGATGAAATCTTCTCCTTCGTAAACTTCAGGCAAGGAATTGACAAGTGAAAGTCCCCATGTACCACTGAAATTGATAACCGGCTTTTTCGTGTTCGAGCCTTTTTTGGTAGTAATCAATACAACACCGTTAGCCGCTTTCGCACCGTAGACGGCTGTAGAACTGGCATCCTTCAATACGTCTATCTGTTCAATGTCGTTAGGGTTGATATCAGTCATTTGTCCCGAATAGATGACTCCGTCCAGTACAATCAACGGCTCAAGAGAAGATTTATCATTATCGGTCGCACGCAAGTTGTTCTTACCGCGAACCATCATGCTTGAGTTACCTTTCGTATCGGTCTCGATACCTACCGAAAGTCCGGCTACACCCGTACGGAGCATGTCTTGAACGGTCTTTGGCTGTTCTTTCTCAAGGTCACTGGCTTTCAAGGATGCTACTGCTCCGGTCAGGTCTTTCTTCTTCATCGTACCGTAACCTACCACAACCACCTCTTCCAGTGTCTTGGAGTCTTCTGTCATCTTAATGATAGACTTCTGTCCCGCTTTCACCGTTTGGGTAGTGTAACCGATATACGATACCTGAAGGGATGCGCCGAAAGGAGCTTCCAGTTTGTAGTTACCGTCAATATCGGTAATCACACCCGTTGTCGTGCCTGTTACCAAAACATTAGCTCCGATAATGGGTTCACCGTTCTCGTCTACAACCTTACCGATGATTGTAGTCGCCTTGCCCGTCTGTGCCGGACTGCTCTTTTTGGGAAACAGAGCAATCTGTGTGCTTGTCACCTCAAATGACAAGTCAATGCCTTTCAGCATTTCCCCTACTGCTTTGGACACAGGAACCCGCTTCACGTTCAGGCTGACTTCCTGTTTTACATTTACTTGTGTTGCGTCATAAAAGAAGGTATAACCGCTCGTTTTTTCAATGCGCGCCATAGCTTCGGACAATGGAATCTTCGAGAAGCTTATCGTTATCATCTTCTCTTTTACTTGTGCAGAAAGTACAACGCTAAAAAATAATAGCGTCAAAAGTGCAAAATGCTTTTTTAAATTCATATTTTTGCGATGTTAAAAGTTAACTGTAAGGAGGGTGTGTTAAAATGGGTCAGATTTTAATGTTCACCCACTTTCCTCGGTTAATAAAAACTTGATTAGCAGGGGGAAAACCGGAAACGGAACTTCCCCCTTGTTTTATTTTATATTTTGATTATATCATAGGCTTGCCTTTCCCCTTATTCGTTTGCCATAAAATTCATCTTACCGATATTGAATTCTGATATCTGCATCGTGTTTCCGTTACTGCTCCATGCGTCCAGTGTAATCTTGAAGTAACGGTAAGTTACTTTCATCGGCAGAGCCGGAAGAAGCTTCCTGACTGACAGGTATCTCTCTGGTCAGCTCACCGTAAGAAAGGGTGACTACTGTTGCACGTGGTTCTTCATAATACGTAGGATCTACGGTCACCTTCAGCAAATTATCATTCAACTCCAGTGTGCACCAGTCTTGCCCGTTTTGCGCCACTGCACATTGCAGTCCGCTCAACTCGACATCTTTTGTCACTACCAGATAAACTTCCTTTGTTCCACCGGAAGAATTGAAACTCAGATCCAACGGCAGGGCTCTTACCCCAGCCGCTACGTTCGTCCGCATCATCATTGTCGCTACAAGACCACCATGAGAGCACCGACAACAATAGTATCATACCCCATGAGATCCGGCGAATCTGCTCTGCGCCCTTTAAAAAAATGCTCATAATGATTAAATATTAAAAGTTAACTATTAGATTACAACACCACTCACTTTAACAGGGGGTCAGCCTATGAATTGTTGCTGTAATCCGGTTTATAAAAAAATGATTTCATTGTTATTATTTCTGTTTCGGCAAAATCGTCAACACATTCTCATCACTAAATTCATAGTTGATAGGATGGATGCGCGACATGATTCTCATAATTTCTTCCAATGGTTCGTGTCGCAAAGTAAATGTGTATCTATACTGTTCCTGTAATTCGGGAGACAGATGTATCTCTACATTATACCATTTGGAAAGAAGAGGGCAAATCTCATTCAAAGGTCTGTTTTTAAATACAATCTGGTTACTTGCCCATGAGACAGCCAGTTCGATATCTCCTTTTTCTATCTGAAGCCGCCCGTTCCGTTTATTGAAAGTACCCACTTCTCCCGGTCGTAGAAAGCGTGTCTCCGCCTTCGTCTCCAACGAAACCGAACCCTCTTTCAGGCTGACAAATGTATTTTCCGAACCGGGAAAGGATTCTACATTGAATTTTGTTCCGTGTACCGTGATTTTCATTCCTTCGGTTTCAACTACAAATGGATGATCCTTGTCGTGTGCCACATCAAAGTAAGCCTCGCCACTCAAACGTACATTTCTGTTTTTCGAATAATAGTTTGTATTGTAAGTCAGCGAAGTGGCCGAATGAATCCATACGTTCGATCCGTCGGGTAAGGCTACTTCCGATTTTCCTCCCCAATTGGAATAGGTTTGTTGTGCCATTTCCGGCTGCCCAATCTTTATACCTATATATAAAGAAGCGGAAAGAAAAACAGCTATAACTATGCAAGCTGCCACATAACGCTGAAAACGGGAGGAAACCCACAAACGAACGGATTGTCCCTTGTCCTTGAAACTCACTTCAACTTTACTTTCCGCTTTTTCCTGTTCTTCAGCCTGTCTCTGTTCAGCCTCTTCACACTTCTCCATACGCTGCATCAACTCTTTCCAGTAGAAATCCAAGTCCGGCGTATAACTGATAACCTTTGCACGTACCTTTTCCCAAACTCCCCGTAGTTCTTCATACACTTCCCGGTTTTCGGCGGCAGACAACCACTCCTCCAACTGCTTTTTGCCAGCATCGGATATGTCCTGTTTCAAGTCGGAAATGATTAGCTCCCAAGGTATTTCTTTTTTCATGCTTCGCTGTCTTTTTTAACTGTTACCGATACTATGACACAAAAAACGAATCATACCCTTATTCAGAAAAGCGTTTTTTTTAGTTTCTACTAAAAAAATATTCTTTAACTTTGCAACATTCTACTAACCTAGTTACAAACACTATGGACGATATCTTCCTTTTACAATTAATAAAGAATGATGATAAACAGGCGTTCAAGTATATCTTTGATACTTATTTCACAGCTCTTTGCCGTTTTATGTATCTGTATTTAGGGGATACCCAAGAAGCGGAAGATATAGCAAGTGACATCTTCGTGTCGGTATGGGAGAACAGGAAAAAACTTGAGATCAGGCTCACTTTCAAGGCTTATCTTTTCCAGGCTGCCAAAAACAGATGCCTGAACGCCATACGGGATAGAAAGGCTACTGTATCACTGGATGATATCAACGGGCAGGATACCCCACAAGTAAACGTCACCGATTCACTGGAAACAGAAGAACTGAACAATCTGATTCAGGAAGCTATCCTCTCGCTTCCCGACAAATGCCGTGAAGTGTTTCTGAGAAGCCGTACGAAAAATCTGACAAATCAGGAAATTGCAGAATCAATGGACATATCCGTTAAAACAGTAGAGGCGCAAATTACGAAAGCACTGAAACAGATCCGGAAATTCTTAGGAACACAATATCATTATTTATTCTAAACTTCCCATTAGAAGTCATATTCTCCTATTTCTTTTCTGCCAGATAAACTCCCAATATAATACAAGCCGCTCCCATCAAAGTAATCCACGTAATTTGCTCGTGGAGAATGAGTACCGAAGCCACCATCGTAACAAGCGGATTCAAATAGATATAATTGGAAGCCCGCATCGTCCCCAACTGTTTCAAAACCACATTCCAGAGAATATAGCAGATTAAAGAAGCAAGAACCGCCAAGAACAGGAGATTGGACAATACCACCGGCTTTAAAAGTACATCAAAATCCGGTTGCAGCGGATGAAGAAGAAAGGCGGGAAGTATGGTCAATACTCCATAAAAGAATATCTTACGGGTGATAAATACCGTAGGGTAACGCCCTGTCATTTTCTTTATCACCAGACTATAAAATGCCCACGACAGGGCGGCAAGTAAAGTCAGCAAATCCCCTACCGGAGATAATTTAAGCACAAAACTACCGTTGAAAACCACCAGTCCCACTCCGATTAAAGCTAATATGGAACCATAAATCAAACCTTTGGTGGCTTTTTCACTCTTATAAAAGAGAAGGGAAAGGATGGTGGTAAGCAAAGGAGCTGTGCAAATGATAAAGGCGACATTCGACGCTTGCGTAATGCCTAAAGCTGTATTCTCTGTAAAGAAATAGAGTGAACCGCCGAAAAGGCCTCCTGCCATCAACCAAAGTTCGTCTTTCCAACTACTCGTAAACAGACGTTTGGGAGAAATTACCCAAATGCCCAGATAAGCAATGAGAAAACGATAGAAGAATATTTCCTGAGGGGTCAGTCCGTGATTAATCAATACTTTGGTCGATATGAAGGTCAGTCCCCAGACAGCAACTACAAGTATAGCAATCAGATGATAATATCCATGCTTCAATTCCATAGATGACGGTAATGTTTTTTAATAGGGTGCAAAGATACGGGGAATTGAGAATATATGTGCAAAAAATCCTCCATATAAATAAAAATACGAGTATATGCTGGTACGAACAGAGGTGTTACGTGAAGTGACTATCCGGAAATGTGCCGTATGTATGGCATATTATGACAAGATGATAGAGAAGGAAGAAAAAGACAATGTATAAACTGTATATTGTAAAATAATACGTCAACCATTACAGCTTCCTTTTCATGTACGTTTTGTTTATCAAATATTTCCTTTTTTAAATAGCAAGCACTCTCTCTTCTTTACACTTTACGCCCGAAACTGCATAAACTTACTTCGAATTTATAATAAATAATGAAACAGTTTATTATAAACGGTATCCAAGTTTATTATAAACTATTTTTAGACGCTTTCGATGGATGAAATAGAATTATTGCAACAAAAATGGGCAAGAACCTTCACAGTTTCTTGCCCATTCGTTATCCTCATAGTGCATTACGCACCTCTAACCTATTGAATCCATGTAATAATATTTATATATTTCATATTCTATTTTCTGTTTTATTTGATTCCAAATATACGAAATAAAAACGAGAAAGTCAATAGGTAAAACGTGGTTATCTGAAAATAAACACGTAAATTTGTGCCTCAAAATGAAATATACAGTATAAATCACTATAAATAAAAACTTTATCACTATGGAGTACAATTTCAGAGAAATTGAAAAGAAGTGGCAGAAAAGGTGGGTGGAAGAGAAAACCTACCAAGTTACGGAAGACAATTCGAAGCAAAAATTTTATGTACTAAACATGTTCCCTTACCCGTCAGGAGCCGGCCTACACGTAGGACACCCGCTGGGATACATCGCTTCGGATATTTACGCCCGTTACAAACGACTGCAGGGCTTCAATGTACTCAATCCGATGGGATACGATGCTTACGGCCTGCCCGCTGAACAGTATGCCATCCAGACCGGACAACATCCCGCAATCACTACCATCAATAATATCAACCGCTACCGCGAGCAATTGGACAAGATAGGTTTCTCTTTCGACTGGAACCGTGAAATCCGTACTTGCGACCCGGAATATTACCACTGGACACAATGGGCTTTCCAAAAGATGTTCAACAGCTATTATTGCAATGACGAACAACAGGCACGTCCTATCGAGGAACTGGAAAAGGCCTTCGCCATCTACGGAAACGAAGGGCTGAATGCCGCTTGCAGCGAAGAAATCAGTTTTACCGCCGACGAATGGAACGCAAAAAGTGAAAAGGAGCAACAGGAAATCCTGATGAACTACCGTATCGCCTATCTGGGTGAGACAATGGTAAACTGGTGTGCCGAATTAGGAACGGTATTGGCCAATGACGAAGTAGTGGACGGTGTCAGCGAACGCGGCGGTTTCCCCGTTGTTCAGAAGAAGATGCGCCAGTGGTGCCTGCGTGTATCTGCTTACGCGCAACGCCTGCTTGACGGACTGGATACCATCGACTGGACAGATTCTCTGAAAGAAACCCAAAGAAACTGGATAGGACGTTCGGAAGGTGCCGAAGTTCAATTCAAAGTGAAAGACAGCGACCTCGAATTTACCATCTTCACTACCCGTGCAGACACGATGTTCGGCGTTACCTTTATGGTATTGGCGCCGGAAAGCGAACTGGTGGCGCAATTAACCACTCCCGAACAGAAAGCGGAAGTAGACGCTTACCTCGACCGTACCAAAAAACGTACGGAACGCGAGCGTATCGCCGACCGCAGTGTTACGGGTGTATTCAGTGGTTCGTATGCCATCAATCCGTTCACGGGTGAAGCAGTGCCCATCTGGATTAGTGACTACGTATTGGCAGGATACGGAACGGGAGCCATTATGGCTGTACCTGCCCACGATAGCCGCGACTATGCGTTTGCCAAACATTTCGGACTGGAAATCCGCCCGTTGGTAGAAGGTTGCGATGTCAGCGAAGAAAGTTTCGATGCCAAAGAAGGTATCGTCTGCAACTCTCCGCGTCCGGATGTCACTCCTTACTGTGACCTTTCGCTGAACGGACTGACTATCAAAGAAGCGATTGAAAAGACAAAACAATATGTGAAAGAGCATAACCTGGGACGTGTAAAGGTGAACTATCGCCTGCGCGACGCCATCTTCTCACGCCAACGTTACTGGGGAGAGCCGTTCCCTGTTTATTACAAAGACGGAATGCCTTACATGATTGATGAAAGCTGCCTGCCGCTGGAACTTCCGGAAGTTGCCAAGTTCCTGCCTACCGAAACCGGCGAACCGCCATTGGGACACGCCACCAAATGGGCTTGGGATACAGTGAACAAATGTATCACAGACAACGAAAAAATCGACAACGTGACCATCTTCCCGCTGGAACTGAATACGATGCCGGGATTCGCCGGCTCTTCCGCTTATTACCTGCGTTATATGGATCCACGCAATCATAAAGCACTGGTTGACCCGAAAGTAGACCAGTACTGGAAGAACGTAGACCTCTACGTAGGTGGTACGGAACATGCCACCGGACACCTGATTTACTCCCGTTTCTGGAATAAGTTCCTGCACGACACAGGTGTGTCTGTCATGGAAGAACCGTTCCAAAAGCTAGTGAACCAGGGTATGATCCAAGGTCGCAGTAACTTTGTATATCGTATCAAAGATACCAATACATTCGTTTCACTGAATCTGAAAGATCAATACGAGGTGACTCCTATTCACGTAGACGTAAACATCGTATCTAATGATATACTTGATTTGGAAGCATTCAAGGCATGGCGTCCCGAATACAAAACAGCAGAGTTCGTTCTTGAAGACGGAAAATATATCTGCGGATGGGCGGTTGAAAAGATGAGCAAGTCCATGTTCAACGTTGTCAACCCGGATATGATTGTGGAAAAATACGGTGCGGACACACTCCGTATGTACGAAATGTTCCTCGGCCCGGTAGAACAATCCAAACCTTGGGATACGAACGGTATCGACGGTGTACACCGCTTTATCCGCAAATTCTGGTCACTGTTCTACAGTCGCACGGACGAATATCTGGTGAAGGACGAACCGGCAACGAAAGAAGAATTGAAGAGTCTTCACAAACTGATTAAGAAAGTGACGGGAGACATCGAACAGTTCTCTTACAACACTTCTGTCAGCGCATTCATGATTTGTGTGAACGAACTCTTCAACCTGAAATGCAACAAGAAAGAAGTACTCGAACAACTGGTTATCGTGCTCGCTCCTTTCGCTCCGCACGTTTGCGAAGAGTTGTGGGACGTACTCGGACACGAGACTTCCATATGTGACGCCGAGTGGCCTGCATACAACGAAGAATATCTGAAAGAAGATACCATCAACTACACTATCTCTTTCAACGGAAAGGCACGCTTCAACATGGAATTTGCGGCAGATGAAGCTTCGGAAGCTATCCAGGCAGCAGTACTGGCCGACGAACGTTCGCAGAAATGGATTGAAGGCAAAACTCCGAAAAAAATTATCGTTGTTCCGAAGAAGATTGTAAACGTTGTAGTATAAAACAAATCAGTCACGGATTACGCGGATAACACGGTTGTTAGTTTTTACAGTCAATTCAGAACCGTGAAATCCGTGTAATCCGTGACTGAAATAATCATAAACCCTATGCATAAACCGGCAAAAGCGGAAATAATGAGAGAAGTGAAAGACTATGTCTATATCACTCTCGGATTGATAAGTTATTCTTTGGGATGGGCGGCATTTCTGCTACCCTACCAGATAACAACAGGGGGTACCACCGGTATCGGAGCTATCATTTACTACGCAACAGGATTTCCAATCCAATGGTCGTATTTTATTATCAATGCAATCCTGATGACATTTGCCATCAAGATATTAGGTCCGCGATTCAGCATAAAGACCACCTATGCCATCTTTGTACTGACCTTTTTGCTTTGGCTTTTTCAATTAATAGTAAACAATTATGTGGTAGCACCGGATATGACACCGGACGGCAAACCGCTGTTGCTCGGCGCAGGACAGGACTTTATGGCTTGTATCATCGGCGCAGCCATGTGTGGTGTAGGCTTGGGCATTACTTTCAACTACAACGGAAGTACCGGTGGAACGGATATTATCGCCGCCATCGTCAACAAGTATAAAGACGTGTCACTCGGCCGAATGATTATGATTTGTGATGTATTCATCATCAGTTCCTGCTACTTTATATTCCACGACTGGCGCCGTGTCATCTTCGGTTTTGTCACGCTGTTTATCATCGGCGTTGTGCTTGACTGGATCATCAACAGTGCCCGCCAATCGGTGCAGTTCTTCATCTTTTCAAAGAAATACGACGAAATAGCCGACCGCATCATCAAAGACGCCGACCGCGGAGTAACGGTACTCGACGGCACCGGATGGTATAGCAAGAACAATGTAAAAGTACTCGTCGTATTGGCAAAGAAACGCCAGTCGCTCGACATCTTCCGCCTGGTGAAACGCATCGACCCGAATGCCTTTATCTCACAAAGTTCCGTTATCGGAGTATATGGTGAAGGATTTGACAAACTGAAAGTGAAATAACTGATTGGAACAACTATCGGATAACTTTGCTAAAACAAGAAACAAAATGATGAAACGCAAACTTGTATTTGCTACCAACAATGCTCATAAACTGGAAGAAGTGGCCGCCATATTAGGCGAGCAGATAGAACTGTTAAGCCTAAATGATATCGACTGCCATACGGACATTCCCGAAACGGCTGATACGCTGGAAGGAAATGCCCTGTTGAAATCTTCCTTTATCTTTAACAACTACGGTTTGGATTGCTTCGCCGATGACACCGGCCTGGAAGTAGAGGCCCTCGACGGAGCTCCCGGAGTTTATTCCGCACGCTACGCAGGCGGAGAAGGGCACGACGCACAAGCCAATATGCTCAAACTACTCCATGACCTTGAAGGAAAGGAGAACCGCAAGGCGCAATTCCGCACCGCGATATCACTGATACTGGACGGAAAAGAATATCTCTTCGAAGGAGTGATAAAAGGCGAAATAATCAAGGAAAAACGGGGGGATTCGGGCTTTGGATACGACCCCATATTCAAACCGGAGGGTTACGACAAGACTTTTGCCGAACTGGGAAATGATATAAAGAACCAAATCAGCCATCGTGCGTTAGCTGTGCAGAAGCTCTGCGAATTTCTGCAACGTTGATTATCCATACTCTTTAAAACATAAAACACAATGAAGAAAATTACTCTATTTACTCTATTTACACTACTGTTATGTACTTCGTGTGTGACGAAAAAGAAATTCATGCTTGCAGAAATGGCAGCCACCGCAAGCAAAGATAGTCTGCAAGGATTATTGACCGACTGCCGTCATACAAACGCTCAAATGTCGGCACAAATCAAGAATCTTCTGCGTGATACGACAAGAATGGGAAACAGTATCCGTCAGTATCAAAGCATGCTGAACGTGAACATGACCGAACAGGAGAAACTGAATGCCTTGTTGAACCAAAAGAAGAATGAACTGAACGAAAGAGAACGTACCATCAACGAACTGCAACAGATGATTAACGCGCAAAACGAGAAAGTGCAGCAACTGTTGAGCAGCGTAAAGGATGCGCTATTAGGATTCAGCAGTGAAGAACTGACCGTTCGCGAGAAAGACGGAAAAGTATATGTGGCAATGTCGGACAAGTTATTGTTCCAATCGGGAAGCGCCCGTTTGGATAAACGTGGTGAAGAAGCGCTTGGCAAGTTGGCCGAAGTCTTGAACAAGCAGACGGATATTGACGTATTCATCGAAGGACATACGGATAACAAGCCTATCAACACAGTGCAGTTCAAAGATAACTGGGATTTGAGTGTGATTCGCGCCACCTCTGTTGTCCGTATTCTGATTAAGAATTATCATGTGAATCCATTGCAGATACAGCCTAGCGGACGCGGTGAATATATGCCTGTCGATGATAATGAAACAGCCGAAGGCAGAAGCAAGAACCGGCGTACGGAGATTATCATGGCTCCGAAACTGGATAAGTTGTTCCAGATGTTGCAGAGTTCGGAAGAATAAAGCTAAATCCTTATATGCAAATCATATGTAAAAAGAAGGATGTGTCATTACCCGTGTAAAACGGGTAATGACGGGGGTAACATCACTTCTTTTTTTATACTTGTTGTAAAGGTCGATATATACTTATCTTATTCCGATAAATACGCTTAGTTTTTTAGCGAATGGTGTCCGTCAATCGGAAAAGCTTTGCCCGCCCATGCCTTTTGAGATGTCCATTCTTCAGCGGGGTCACTCCAGAAAGGATGCGAGGCAGGAAGTCCCAAAGGCAAGAAGACGAGTGAAGTCATGTACAAACTACCATTATTGGTATAATAATTCGCCAAGTCCGGCTGATGTCCCGCAAAACCAAGCGCCAAAAATCCCTTGTCATCAAAGTTTCCATCTACTGAAAACATATTTCTCATGACTGCACTTAATGCACTCCGTACCTGCCCGTTGGTCAGCCCCTCGGGAAGACCATATTTCCAGGCAGCCAATGCCAACGATTGGAATGCCCCCATACGATAGACCACAGAACGTCCGAAAGCTGGGAATGTCCCTTCCGGAGAAATAAGACGTTCTATGAAAGTATTGAAGCGTTGCATACGCTTAATCGCCAACTTATAACTGATTGGAGTAGGAAAACGGTTTGCACTACACGTCTCCAGTATCTCGACATACATGGGATGGATTACGAAAGAATTATAATAATCCAACGAGAACTCCGCTCCGTCCGAATACCACCCGTCACTAAGATACCATTCATTTATTTTATTAAGACCGGTAGTCAAGGCATAGCCGTCGGGCTCTTCACCGACAGAAAGCAGAAAAGCCTCTACCATATCACGGAACAGCAACCAATTATTATATGCGGGACGAATCACACGCACTTTCTTGAAACATTCAACATAACGCTCTCTTGTCGCAGCGTCTAATCGCTCCCAAGTCGCCTTCGGAGCACGGATAAAGCTCTCTGCAAGATAAGCGGCATCTACCAAAAGTTGCTGGTGTCCTTTCCACAACAGATAATCCGTACTCTGTGGGTCAACAGCGTTCTGATAAGCCTTCAAAGCCCACTCACGCAACTGTTTGCGCTGCTTTCCTTCTGCTGTATCATCGTCCGGCAGTTCCAGCCAGGGAGAAATGCCCGCCATCAGCCGTCCGAATGCTTCCATGTAAGCTACTCGTTTATCTCTTCCGTCCCATGTAGGACTCAACTCCAGTTGCATGTTTTTCTGCAACTCTCCCTTGCTCATATTCTCCAAAATGGGTTGCGCTATTTTATAACACAAATCAGCCCACTGTGTTCTGTCGTTTACCGGTTGATTCTTTTGCTTATCAGCGGCATTTACACTCAGGAAACAAAAAGAAATAAGAGCCAATAAAATAATTCTCACTTTCATCATATTATTCTTTTTAAATGACAGTCTTTTCAATATCCGTTTTACGCTTCAAAGCTTCCAAATAATAATAATCCGCATAGTTCAACGGAACATCCACTTCGCTGTTATGGGGAATACTACCTACACTATGCATCAGGATAAACCGTCCGTTCTCTCCCAATTTGGCAGTATAGCTTTCTGATGCAAGCGATTTCATTATTCTGTCGGCATACGCCCGGTAAGAAGCGGCATCCGGTAAATCATAAGTACTCATTTCATATAAAGCGGATGCAATGACAGAAGCAGAAGAAGCATCCCGCGGAGCAACAGGAACATCGGGTGCATCCATATCCCAGTATGGAATGAGATCCTCCGGCATATTCTTTAGATTTTTCATAAATTCGAAGGTCTTGACTGCCTGATCAAGATAAGTACGATTTTTTGTCTCTCTGTAACATACAGTATATCCATAGATAGCCCACGCTTGTCCTCTAGACCAGACAGATTCATCGGCATAACCTTGTGCAGTCTGGCGATGACGTACGGTTCCATCTTCAATACTGTAATCAATAACGTGATAACAGCTTCCGTCCGGACGGAACTGCTCTTTCAAAGTACGGTCTGCATGCATCACCGCTACTTTATAGAAAGTAGAGTCACCCGAAAGTTTGGTTGCTTCAAAGAGTAATTCCAGATTCATCATATTGTCTATAATAACAGGACATTCCCAACCGCGTTTCGACTGCCAGCTATTTCCTTTTACATCCCAGCTTTGAATCACTTGAGGTTCCTCACGAAAACGAGTACAAAGAGATTTTGCAGCTTGAATTATTATTTCCTTGTAGCCAGACTTGTTTGTCAGACGCAGTCCATTGCCAAAGCTGCAATTAATGATAAATCCTATATCATGATGCCAGGTCAGATTTTGTGCTTCGCTAATAGCTTCGGTATATTTTTGGGCAAGCGGGAGCAAAGTAGTATCTCCCGTCAGTTCATACAGATACCACACACTACCGGGAAAAAATCCACTCCGCCAATCGGCATATCCGCAATAATAGACATCACCCTTATCGTTCAGTGTCACCGGATTCATAAATTTGCCGCTGCTTTCGATAGTATCAATTTCCAGTCCGATTTGGGCGCGTGCGTCTTCAATTGCTTTTTCAACCCATGTTTGTTTCTCGGCTGCTCTTTGGGTGCAAGATGCAGCGCTCAAAAGAACAACACATCCTGCAAGAATAGAGTTTTTCAATTTCATGATATAGATTCTTTATTATAAATGAATAATTTCCTTTTTGTAATGAACGAGTATATATTTGTATAAATCTGTGAGAACACAAATATAAGTACTGTTTTCATCGTTATCAAATTAACGATATTAATATACGGCAAAATAGCACCATTTATTTTTATCTTATCTGACTAAATTGTCCTCAATAATTGCACCTATTTTCCAAATCTCCCAAATCGACCGGGAAAATATTGATTAATACAGATATAATCTTCATCTTTGCCCGCGACATAATAATCATACAACATCATGAAGAACATTAAAATACGCATTCTTATTTTATGCCTTTGTCTGTCAGTGACAGGATATATACCTGCATCTGCCCGAACAGAAAAAGTAAAGACTGACATAGACTGGCCTGTTTTTATGCAGAAACAAGATCTGATTTGGGAAACACTGCCCGAATACTGGTATGAATCAGCTTATATGGGTAACGGTATGCTGGGACTTATGATTTATAAGGAACCGGAACAGAACTATATCCGATTTGAAACCGGCAACTGTTCTGTACACGACCACAGAACGGGAGCGGACTTATTTGCCATCCCCCGACTGCTAACCGGACACTTTGCCTTACACCCCGAAGGTAAAATTATAAACGGAACGATGCATCTTGATATCTGGAACGCAGAAACAAATGCAGAAATAACTACTACGAGAGGGACTATCCGGTTGCACGCTTATGTACATGCCAACGATATGGTAATGCTGGTTCAGACCACCGCCACCGACGGTGAGAAAAACTTTCGTTGGGACTGGATACCCGCATCTGCCCAAAGCCCGCGTTATCTGTATGCGAAGGGAGAAGGAAAGTGGATAAAAGTACCCGAAGACTATTCTCTTAACCCGGTAGCGGAAGTAAAACCGGAAATATCCATTCAAAAGTTGCAGGCAGGAGGCGAAACGACCGTTGCATGGAAAGAAACGAAAAACAAAAAGAATGAACGTACGTATTGGATTACCGTAACCCATTCATATCCCGAAGCTACCGCAGAAAAGGATGCCGCCCGGATTCTGGACTATGCGCTGGCAACAGGAACCGGAAAATTAAAGAAACAGCACCGCTCTTGGTGGAATCACTACTATCCAAGCAGTTTCCTTACTCTGCCGGATGGAATGAAAGAAAACTTCTACTGGATACAGTTGTACAAACTTGCCTGTGCCACACGTAGCGACCGTGCACTGATAGACAACACCGGTCCGTGGCTTACCGTCACTCCATGGCCCAACGCATGGTGGAATCTGAATGTACAACTGACCTATTGGGCACTCAATGCCTCCAATCATCTTGATTTGGCGGCATCCCTGGAGAATGCTATTTACAATAACACAGAAAACCTCAAGAAGAACGTACCGGAAGCCTACCGCACAGATGCGTTGGCAATAGGACGCTCATCAAACCTGATATGCGAATCCGGCGAAGTCGGCATCCCAGGTGTGGACAAAGCACCGGAAGTCGGACTTTTGCCTTGGGTATGTCACAGTCTATGGCTGATTTACCGCCATAAAATGGATGACGAGCTATTACTAAACAAACTCTTTCCCGTACTTAAACAGTCAATTAATTACTACCTGCACTTTACCTACAAAGGAAAAGACGGTAAGATACATCTACCCCGAACGTACTCTCCAGAATATGGTAGTGCGGAAGATTGCAACTTCGACCTGGCATTGTTACGTTGGGGTTGCCGGACATTACTTGACATTACCGACCGGCTGAAAATAGACGAACCGCTTATCCCCCGCTGGAAAACGACTTTGGAGGAACTTACCCCATTCCCCACAGACCCGGCCAACGGACTTATGATAGGACGGAATGTTCCTTACGCTTTTTCTCATCGCCACTATTCACATCTATTGGCTGCCTATCCTTTATATCTTATTAATAAAGAGAATCCCGAAGAATATGAACTTATAGAGAAATCACTCCTTTACTGGCAAAGCAAAGCCGGGGCACATCAAGGATATTCATGTACCGGAGCCTCCTCCATATCGTCCGCTTTGGGAAATGGCAATGAAGCGCTTGCATACCTTAATAAATTGTTTACCAAATTCTTATCGGTCAATACACTTTACCGTGAATCGGGGCCGGTCATTGAAACACCATTGTCCGCTGCCCAATCCATTCATGATATGTTGCTTCAAAGCTGGGGAGGAAAGCTGCGTATCTTTCCTGCCGTTCCCGACAGTTGGAAAGACATTGCCTATAAAGACTTCCGTACTGAAGGAGCTTTCCTTATTACAGCCAGCCGGAAAAACGGCAAAACTGAGTTTATCACTATCAAAAGCCTTGCAGGTGAACCTTGTGTTATAGTAACCGACATTTCTTCACCTGTTTTCAAAGGAAAACGGAAATTTGAGGTCACATCTCTATCCGAATCTACGTATAAAATAGATTTACAGGAAGGCGAAGAAGTAATCATTCATTCCAAAGATACACAACCGGACTTCACAATTCGTCCTGTAAATAACAGCAGAACAAACTGTTTCGGGAAAAAGAAACAATCCTGATTCAGTCAGTCTGTCTCTTTTCCTTCCGATAGTTTTGAGGAGTGCATCCGAACTGGCTTTTAAAGCACCGGCTGAAATATACAGGCGCATTGAATCCACTACGATCACTAACCTCTGCAATGGGAAGATTAGGATATTGCTTCAATAAGGTGGCTGCATGTTTCAAGCGGTAATTTAACAAGAAGTTATTAGGTGTCATGCCGGTCAAGGCTTTGAATTTAGTATAAAGCAATGACCTGCCGACACCTACTTCCTTACAAAGAGCAGGAATATCAAATTCTGTATCATCAATATGCTGTTCAATCACCAGTGAAGCCCGTTTCAGCAGGTCTTTATCCAAAGGATTAATACTAGCCAAATCAATTTCGGACATCGGTTTTTTATCAAATTGGTGCTGCACCAGCAGGCGGCTGCGTATCAGATTATTGGCACGTGCCAGTAGCAACTGTGCATGAAAAGGTTTCGTGATATAATCATCGGCACCACGGCTGAGTCCTTCAATGTTCTGCTCAGTAGAGTTAAGTGCAGTCAACAGAATCACAGGTATGTGACATAAATCTATATTATTCTTAATTTGCAGACACATTTCTGTTCCCGTCATTTCGGGCATCATAACATCACTGATTACTAAATCAGGTGAGCTCTCATAAACCTGACTTAACCCCTCTTTTCCGTCATGAGCACAGATAATCTTATAGAAAGGTTCGAAAAGCTCTTTCAGAATCTGAAGTAATTCATCATTATCTTCCACTAGAAGCACTGTATGAGTCTTATTCTCCGTATCTTGAGTCTCAACAAGTTCTATAACCGGATTCCCATCATCCACAAATACAGGCATTGAGTCGGGTATGACATCACTTTCAGAGTCCTGAGTATAGAATTGTACATTCTTATCGTTCAGGAATACATCCTTCCGACGAGGCAGTCGCACTGTAAACGTACTACCTTCACCAACAATACTTTTCACCGTTATCTCTCCATGATGTTTTTCCACAATTGTTCTGGTCAATGCCAATCCGATACCGGTTCCACTAAACAGACTTCCTTTCTTTTCCTGATTGTTACCCTGGAAGAATCGTGCGAATATTTTATCTTTATCTTGTTCGGAAATACCGATACCGGTATCCGTAATATTAATTTTTATATCACTGTTCGTTATCTCCCCCGACAGAATGATACTTCCCTTGTCAGAAGTATATTTGAAAGCATTGGACAAAAGGTTGAAAAACACTTTTTCCATTAATTGCGGCTCAAACCAACATAAGACAGGCAGTTCCGGTAATTTAAATTCATAATTTATATTCCTTTGCTGGGCATAGTCGACAAAGGAAAGATAGATTTCTTTCAGAAATACAATTATATCCTGTTGCTGTATTTGTATCGTTCCGTAGTTCTGTTCCAGTTTCCTAAATTCAAGTAACTCGGAAATCAACTTATTCATTTGCTGCGCATTCTTCCTTATCTTCATTATCTGATTGTATATGGAAGGATTCAGTGAATATTTTTGTAATAGTATATCAATATGACTGATAATCAAAGTTAAAGGAGTTCGGAACTCATGACTTACATTCGTAAAGAAAACCAGTTTTTCCTGATTAAGCTGCTTTATCTGTTGCTTCTCAAAACGTTCCTTTTCCAATGAAAGAGCTAATGTGCGTTTTGCTATCTTACTGTATACATAATAGAAAACACATGCCATAAAAACCGTCACATAGATTATCCATGCCCACCATGTATTATACCACGGAGAAGCAATGACAAGCTGCATCGTTATTTCTTTCAAACTCTGCCCACTCTTTTCATTTACTGAAGCTACGTGTAACGTATATTTTCCCGGATTCAGATTGGTGTAGTACAGTTCTGTTTGTTTGGTTTTAACCCAATTATTGTCTAAACCTTCAAGCTTATATTGAAACCATTTCTCCGAAAGCTGTTGCCCGTAATCAGACAAAGCAAAATGAATAATCAGATTATTCTGATCGTAATTAAGTTTGAGTTCGCGAGTATACGGAAGCGACTGAGATAATATACCTGTATCATCTCCCGGTATAATTGTCCTATTATCAACCCAAAGTTCCGAAAAATAAAAATTAGAGTTTTCATTAACAGCACCGGTTTTATTAAACTCATTTTCAGAGAATACAGTTACTCCTTTCGTATCTCCCACATAAACATTCCCCCCTCCGGATACCAAAATTCCACATCCGTTGATAATATGAGTTGAAGGGAAATTACTCATCAAATCAATCGTTGTAAAAGTACCCTCAGAAGGAACAAAACAGGTAATTCCTTTATCACTGGTAAACAAAACCTTCCCATCCTGAGTCTGGCAAAGATTATAGCAGAAATCACCTGGCAACTGATTATTCCGAGAGGTATAATGAGCCATGTTACGCGTCTGCCGGTCATAAAAGAAAAGTCCCATTCCCAGTGTACCGATATAGACACCGCCGGAAGTAGCAAGCACACGGGTAGGAGTTGCTTTGCTATCACCCTCCGCCAATGAAATATGGATTATAGACTCAGGATGTTCAACATGGGTACACAAAACATTTTTCCACCCCACTATATACAGATTACCTTCCGCATCAATATCAAAGTGTTCATAAAATGCGAAAGGAATATTGATCTTATAGAACTTCTGTGTCTGAGTATCCAACCTGAAAAAACCATTATGGGCAGATATATATATCTGATCTTTCCACTTTTTTACATGAAAAACAATTTCATCAGGCATATCGGAAGAGTGAGCCTCTTCTTTCCAATAATTATAAAAACGACTTGTATTGAGGTCATAACGTGACAATCCACCCAAATAGGTCCCTATATACAGACAATTCTTTTCCTCATCATAACAAATACTTTTCACATTATTATGAGGAATGGAGTTTTTTCCACCGGCCGTAAACTGCTGAAGGGTATTCCATTTCTTATCTACGCAAGTGATACCACCTCCATCTGTACTAAGCCATAAATGCTCATTCTTGTCAATAACAATTTCTCCGATATAAGAATAATATGAATTTATGTTTCTCCCATAGTCATAATGCACAAAAGTGTCATGTTGAGGACTGAAATAATTAACTCCTCCATAGTAACTACCCACCCAAATAGTTCCGGCAACATCTTTATATAATGCAAAGATAGAGGGATGATTCAGCCCGCCCACATATTGAGGGATTTGAATAAGAGAATACTGCCTGTTGCTAATACTGTACCGGTGAAGTCCGTCAAAAGTACCGAACCATATATTTCCTTCGTTATCTTCTACAAAATCACGAATCTGCTCGCTACTGATACCTTCCGAAGTTCCCGGCAAATAAGGGATCTTCAACAGTTGCTGTTTGTCATTCATCCGATATAATCCATTCATACGGGTACCAATCCATAGATCTTTTTGAGAACTTTCAAATATGCGATAAATTTCCACCCCTTCCAGTAGTTGTTTCTGCTGATATGAACGGCGGTCAATCAGATAGACTCCGTTATATGTTCCGATACCAATCTCATCATCCATTATGGTGAGGCAACAAATACGCGAAGTGATATTTGTTTTCAATACAAAGGTTGGTTCCTCATCTGCTTTCAGATAAAATAAAGAATCGTGTTGCATATACCACACCTGTCCTTCGGAAGAAGCAAGCGCAGTGATAATACCCTCGGTCGTAAGCCGGGTGAATCTCTCTGTCTGTATATCATATTTGATTAAATTCTTATCAATCAAGAAATATAAATTATCCAAACTATCACCAACGATAAACGAGACCTCATTCCCCAACCAGACAGGAGGTTCTTCGCCAACAGATGTTATCCAACCTTTAAATACTCTCACACGGTTTCCATCATATTGACTTATTCCTTCTTTCGTACCAAACCACATTCTGCCTAACCTATCCTGATAAATAGCCATTACAGAAGGCTGTGTAAGCCCTTCCGACAAACCTATATGTTTGAAATATTCAGCATATAATGGCGAAATAAAGAAAAAAGAAACAAACAACAGTAATAAATGCCGTAACTTCATATTATTTTTTATTTGATGTTGTTCTGTTAATTACAGATTAATCGCTTAAATATACTAACAATCCGCAATATTCGCAAAAATACTAGATATAAACAACATTTTTATAGGCGAATTAGTCTATCATTCCGCCTTTACGATTATTATTAAGCCCCTCTCCAGTTATATCAGATATAATAAAAAAGGTTGCAAATTTTATGGAAATTCACAACCTTTATTCTAGATTTCATAAGTATCAGAAATATTCTACTTTTAACACATAAACAGGAAAAACATCTTTAGTAGAACGATGTATATTACTGATTTTCAATCCGTCACTATCCAATTCCCAGTCTACATTCTTATGGTTATCCAGTAATGTAACTTTTCTGATTTTATCAACCTCCGGAGAAAAAGAATGTAATGTACAAGAAGACTTAGCAACATGACGCATGATAATATACACACTTTTGCCTCTCATGGTGAAACGAACATCAGGTACAATATCCTTAGGAGTCCCATCATATACTGCATCATGAAAAGGTTTCTGTTCAGAATCTTCTATTTTATTTTCTGTAAAATCTTCTCCAAAGACACGCCAAGGAGTTGTTCCATAAATAGCCTCACCATTATTTTCCAACCATTTATGAAAAGTTTTTAATATTATATCTGTTTGCTCCGGAAAACATCCGGCCTGGTCCGGTCCTACATTCAACAATAAATTTCCACCCTTACTGATAATATCTACAAAATTTCTAATTAACACATCCGGTTTTTTATAGACAGTATCATAACGATTGTATCCCCAATTCTTACCCATCGTCAGACAAGCTTCCCAAGGTTTGTTATTTATACCGTTAGAAAGTTTCTGTTCAACAATTGAATAATCCCCCAATCCATTTCCAATACGACTGTTGATCAAACATCCCGGCTGCAACGAATGAATCAGTTCACGTAATTCCTCACTCTGCTGTCTGGTAACCAACTCAGGCGTATCAAACCAGACAACCGCTATTTCACCATAATTAGTAAGCAATTCCTTTAATTGTGGCTTTACTTTACGCTCAATATAAGCCGGTAACTGTTTGCTGTCTTCATCCGGATAGTCCCAAGTATTACTGCGACCTGCTTTTACAGGCCAGTTAGTAGGAACATCCGGATCTTCCCAATCACGTCCCAATGAATAATAAAGCCCCAATTTGATTCCCTCTTTTTTACAAGCCTCCGCTAGTTCTTTTAAAGGGTCTTTGGCAAAAGGAGTACATTTCACTATGTTATAATCACTACAAGCTGAATTATACATGGCAAATCCATCATGATGTTTAGTTGTATATACCAGATATTTCATCCCTGCATGCTTGGCAGCCTGCACCCATTTCTTCGCATCAAATTTTACCGGATTAAAATCTTTGGCTATTACTGCATATTCTTTTAATGGAATGCGCTCATAAAACATAAAGTGTTCACCACCTTCAGTTGGATGGCCTTTCCATTCACCTGCTGTCTGAGAATATAATCCCCAATGTATAAACAAACCGAACTTCGCATCTTTGAACCAGTGCAGATTATCTCCGGTAGCAGCCATAGAATAATTGACCATAACCGTCAAAAGAACAATTACTATAAAAATTCTTTTCATACAAAACTTATTTTATACAACTATCAATACCAACGCAAAGAACTTAATCCCAATTTTAAAGAAACATCCGGATTACGTTTATAATGATCTAATACCTCTTTAAGTTCCTTATCTATTTCGTACAATTCATCGATCACATACAAAGTTCCCGAAGGATTGTAAGCCTTATTGTAATCCGAACGTTTCTTATCCGGTTCATATTCCGTTCCAACAAATTCAAGGTGAGTATATTTCTTGGGATCCAACAGAAAAGGTTTCCAGAAAACCACACTATTCCGGATAGAAGCTCCCCAATGTACATCCTTCTCATAGAAGGTTTCGGCAGCTTCGTAACCTTCATACATAGCTTTCAGATGACAAATACGTGCAAAAAACAGCAAATCATAAGCATGATAAGCAAAAGCGTCACGTCCAAGCAAATCCGTTGTCGTTCCGTTAGGGAACAGATTACCTTTCACCCAGCTATCATACGAAGAACGGAACTTATCAACTATTGCTTCATCTTCCAATACCGTGCCGAACAGATAGAACTGATACAACAAACAGGTACCCCAGTTATTGACTCTCAAGTCATTATCTTTAATAAACACTTCTGCCCTCTTACGTATCCAGGTATCAATCAGTTCCCGGTCGGACTGGTCAATCACTTTACGAATCAATGAATAGCCTTCCACAGCAATATTATACGCTTCTTCATGAATATTTCTTTTCGACAAGGCAACATTGATTTCAGACCATGCTTTCAGATATTCGACCGCTTTATTCAGATATGTCTTATCTTGAGTAAAAGTATACGCCAGACATAACTGATGGATGGATTTCATTTCGTTACTGATGTCTACGTTACTCGGATTTTCGTCTATAGATTTAACCGGGGTCGTCTTCCGGTCACTCTCCACAATCTTTTTAGCCGGAGTTTCTATCTGTTTGACATACCAGTTCATTGGAAAAGCTGTATTATCAGCCTTTTCCAATACGGCTTTCACTTTATCATAGCTTTCACGTGTAAGCACGGCATTCGGAAACATTTTATCCACGTCCGAAGTTTGCGCCTTCACCCATGATATACCCAATAATAACATACCTAGTAGAAACCATTTATCTTTCATCTTTTTACTCTCCTTCTGTTGTTATAAAATCTCAATATCATCGATGTAACATTTATACTTATTCCCTTCAGCTAAAGTGACTCCGGAACCATAGGTAGGTAGAATAACCATACCTGCTATACCATTCTTCAACTGTGTGGCAGCAGCACTGTATTCACTCTTACTGAATGTAAACGTATACGTCTTCCAGACACCTTCTTCTTTGAAATCGACCAACGAATTGGTTAATAAAATTCCCTCTTCCTGTTCGTAATCATTCACCGAATTAAATCTTCCTATCAGTTTCACGCCTAATTGTTGGAAGACAGCTTTAGAAGTTCCTTTCCAGGTTTCTTTTCCTACCACATTGACGGGTTGGTAAATCCGAAAGCGGATTCCTCTTAACCCATCAATACCTGCCACTTCGGAAAAACGGAATTTCAAACCATAGTTCCTGGCTTCCATCGAAGTATATTCCAATACCTTAGAAGATGTATTCTCTTCATCTTTAACCGGATTATCTACCACTATGTGAGAATATGCCCAGCGTGGATAATAATCGTCAATCTTACTGCTACCCGAGTTGCCATACCGGAAAAAATAGGGAGTAGTATCATACGTTTCAAAGTCAGCAAATAAGGTTCCTTTATCAGGAAGAGGTTCTTCTTTACCATTTTCTCCCCCTATGGAGTCGTCGGTAGGTTCATCGCTCGAACAAGCCATACAAAGGCCGCATAATACAATAAAAAACACAATATACCTACATCTCATCATCTACTTTATATCTTAATTAATACCTGAATTTCTTACTTTAAACAGAATGGGGGTATGTCAAAATAGGTTGCTGATAGTATCTTTTTGACATCCCCCCATCGTTACAGGATTGCTTGACTCATTCCAAGTTTACCACCCCGTATTCTGTACTAACTTATGGTTTTTGAAAAGCTCAGTGTTCGCAATCGGATAGAAATACATCTTATCCTGAATGGTGTAAGTGGCAAGCTTTTCTTTAGTATATTGAATCGTTCCGTCAGCTTGCTTGATTACTTTCACTTTATAAATATTCTGCATATCATCTAATTCCTTCCAACGGCGGAGATCCCAGAAACGTTGCCCCTCAAATGCAAATTCCACACGACGTTCATTTTTCAATCGCTTCAAGAAATCATCTTTACTCATCCCGGCAAGATAAGCCGGCATCTGCACATCTCCACGATTACGCACCAGGTTGACGGCATCGCGTGCACTCAGGCTATAGGAGCCTGTATAGTCAGGATCGCCATAAGCATTTACCATTGCTTCTGCATAATTCAGCAGGATTTCCGCATAGCGGAATAAAATCCAGTTATGCTGCTGACTGGTAGTAGTTTCACCCGGTTCAAACGTGACACTGCTATTCACATATTTTCTCAGGTAATATCCGGTAGTCGTAGCATTTTTAATGGGCTGACCATTCTTACCTCCTTCAAACACCTCTACCGGGGTCGTTTTAGGCCATGCCATACCATTATATACTACAGTCATTCCCAGACGCGGGTCACGATTCGCATACGGGTCTTTAGCCATTTCTGCATTGTTCCAGTCAAAAGCCGTACCATCTTTCATTTCATAAGCGCTTACCAAGTTTTCTGTCGGACAAGTGGTAGTAGAGCCTTTAGTAACTCCCATCGGGAAGTTTGCAGACTCAAAACTTGTACTTGCTCCCGTGGGACGACACATGATGACTTCTTTACTTTGGTTATTGGTAGCACCGTACAAATTAGAATATTTCGGGTCCAGACTATATCCTAAAGTACCGGCCTGGCTGATAAGATCGTATGCTGCCTGAGCGGCATTTTTCCATTTCTGCGTATCATCGGCAGAATACAAAGGGCTGGCAAGATACAGAGATGCACGAGACTTCAATGCAAGAGCCATACCTTTGGTAGCACGTTGCAAGTTACCTTCTCCACCAGGCATATTGTTATAATTAACAGGCAATTTGTCGTTAGCCAAATCAGTACACTCACTGATAATGAAGTTCAGGATAGTAACTGCATCCGAAGGGTCTGCTTCGTTGGCTTCTTCCTGTGTCAGTGTCTTAGTTATCAGAGGTATGTTCTGATAACGTTTCACCAGTTCAAAGTAATAGAATGCACGCAGGAAGCGAACTTCATGCTCATAATTCAGATAACTTTTATAATCATCGGCAAAACCATCAGAATATTTCCATTCGTCAAACGTCAGTCCGACACAGTTTTCGAGATAGAAGTTAGCATCATGAATAGCATTGTAGTAAGTACCAAATACGTCATTAACTGTATAATTGGCCGACCACGTTCCATTGACAAACCGTTGAATAGCAGATGATTCGTAAACATGGATAGCATCATCCGTAGCGGCATCTTGCATAGCTCCCGATGTATTGCAGAAGTCATGCGGCAAATAACTATATACCTGTGTAGCCAGTTGTTTCACACGGTCTATGTTATTCAGAATTTGTTGCTTTGAATAGTAATCTGTTTCACTGCAATCCATAAAATCACAAGCTGTGTACAGAGGAGTGGATGCAACCGCAAGCAACAAGGCAATATGTTTGATTTTAAAATACTTCATGTTCATTTTACTTTTTAGAATGATAAGTTAACACCAAAAGTATACTGAGTCATGGTCGGATGGTTCGTTCCGATGTTTTCAGGATCCAATACTTTAATCTTATCTACACAGAAAAGGTCATGACCACGTGCAAAAACTTTGGCACCTTTGATGAATTTGCTCTTCTTCATCATTTCCTGTGAGAAATTGTAATAAACTTCCAGTGTGCGCAATTTCATATAAGACGCATCAGCCACCCATAAGGAGTTAGTCGTATAGTTATTGGCAGAACCTTCTGAAGTCAGACGCGGGTATTTGGCGTCCGGAGTATCCGGAGTCCAGCGATTGTTATAATATTCGGTGGAGATAGTGCTGTTACCAATCAAAGGCCAATACACACTTGAAGTGTTCAGAAGACGGCTTTGGTTTCCCGTTCCCTGGAACAAGGCGTAGATACCGAAACCTTTATATTCCAGATTCAAGTCGAATGAGTAATAGATTTCCGGCATAGCACTATAGCCCAAAGCCACCTGGTCATACGCATCGATAACTCCGTCATTATTCTGGTCTTTATATTTCAAATCACCCGGACGAACATCAGACAAATTCTGTTTAACACCACGGTCTTCAATTTCTTCCAGATTCTGGTAAATGCCTTCCACTTCATAACCGAAGAATTGTCCCAAACGTTTGCCTGTACGTTTCAAATAGTCATAAGGACGATATTCCTCGTTCTGATTGATAATCTTGTTACGGTTGAAAGTCAGCATACCGCCAATTTGATAGTTAAAATCACCGATTTTATCTGCCCAGCGTACGCTTGTTTCTACTCCATAACTATTCACAACCCCATTATTGATGTTAGGGGCTGTTAAGCCAAATATAGAAGACACAGCATTATCCCCGCTTACTAAAATATCTGTGCGATGATCGTAAAAACCGTCGATAGTAACAGACAATTTGTTGAAAGCCATAAAGTCAAATCCTACATTCAATTTGTGGGACTTCTCGTAAGTCATGTCGGTGATACCCAGTTGAGTAATTTTCATACCACTGATGCTCGCCGGATTTTTTCCGAAGTAATAGCTTCCTCCTGTACCGTACACATCAAGATAAAGATCAGTGCCGTAATCAGCGCGTCCGGCGATACCGTAGGAAGCACGAAGTTTCAACAGATTCAACCAGTCACTTTTCAAGGCTGCTTCTTCCGACATAATCCATGCGGCACCTACTGACGGAAAGATTCCCCATCTATGTCCCGGTTCCAAAATGCTGGCGGCTGAACCGGATAAAGATGCGTCCAGTACATAACGATGGTCATATACATAATGGGCCTGTGCCACTACATCCATAAATGCCTTCGAGTTGTTCTGACCCTTGGCATTTGTTTTATCCATATTGTATTGCAGAGTTGCAACCAGACTATGCTTATTCCAGTCCTTGGCATAGTTGGCATAGGCCCCGAAATTGAAATGATTGACCGAAGATCCGACACTCTTACTGAATGAAAGAGTACCTTCATTACGTAAAGTATTATAAGTAGTTTCTTCGGTTTCCCAATTCATCGTTGCTTGTTCATATCCGAAGTTCATGGTATTGTTGTCCCAATAAGAAGCACTGTTGTCCAAACCTACCTGAAAGCCTACTGATAATCCTTTCACAAGAGCACTCAAATCTTGATTCAATTTCATATCAGCATACATATTACGGGTTTGAGAGCGAGCATAGCCTCTACCGGAAATACTTGCAATCGGATTGTTGGAATATACAGTTGTACCACCCCATACATTGTGAGACGTTTTTATAGGAAATGCTCCAGAAGGAACTTGATACAATGCACTGAAAATGTTCGATGTCGTTTCTCCCGGACGGTTATGTTCGGAGAAATTTCCAAACAGGTTCAGTTGTACGGTAGTTGTAGGACTGACAGTAATATCCAAATTGGTACGAATATTCAGTTTTGAGTATTTGAACTGAGTGGAGTAACCGTCATTATCACTTGTCGGTTTCAATATACCATTATCATTCAAATAATTCAACTGAGTGAAATAACGTACAAATTCTCCACCACCTCTTGCCGAGAAAGTAACATTGTTTCCATAGCTATGATCTCGTAATGCTTCGTCCCACCAATCTACATTCGGATATACATCCGGATTACTTTGAGTTCTGAAAGCTTCCAGTTCTTTAGCCGAATAACGTGCCGACAATCCATCGTTGGTCAATCCTTCATTCAAAGCTTTGGCGTAAGTATATCCGTCAACTAATTCCGGCAGGCGTTGTGGTGTAGCCATATTGAATTGGTAAGAGAAATTAATCTCCGGCTTCCCCATCTTTCCACGTTTCGTTTTCACCAGGATAACACCATTGGCACCTTTCATCCCGTAGAGAGCAGTAGAAGCTGCATCTTTAAGAACAGTGACAGACTCTATTTCATCAGCACTTATCTGATCGAGTGAACGTTCAAAACCGTCTACCAATACTAATGGAGTAGTAGAACTGCTGGTTCCATATCCGCGTACTCTCAACGTTGCAGCGTCATCCCAAGCATTGCCGGCATTTTGCAGTACTTGCAATCCGGGAATCAAGCCATAAAGCATATTAGAGTTATTGATACTCTTTTTGTGCGAAAGTTCTTCCTCACTTGCTACCGCAGTTGCCGTAGTCGATTCTTTCAGATTGAAAGAAATGCCGCGTCCATACTCTATAGCCACTTTACTTTTGCGCGTAAACAAACTGTCTTGCTCCTGGGCCACGATAGCTACCGGCGAGCACAACATACACGCTACTAATAACTTGATACTTTTTCTCATGAGTATATTGTTATTTCTATTTTCTGTTAATATCATTAATTAATTATTCCCAACCCGGATTCTGTACAAGACCATATCCTTTATTTATTTCTTTAGAAGGGAATGCACTCAGACACCATCTAGGCTCAAAACCACCATTCCACCACACACGAGTGTATTTTGTCAGTTCAAACGGAACAAGTTTATATTCACCTGTATCTTTGTGTTTATACACGTGCAAACCATGCAACTTCTTCTCAAAGACATCATAAAGTTTCCAACGAATCAAGTCAAAGAAACGAACTTCCTCATAACCAAATTCACACGCACGTTCACGCAAGAGGGCTTCCCGGAATTCCAGTTGTCCCAATCCTTTTTTAAGTCCTGGCAAATTTACACGGGCACGCACTTTATCAACAGCATCATATGCTTGTGTATTCGGAGCACCGTAGTATTCGTTCAATGCTTCTGCATAGCTGAGATAAATTTCAGGTAAACGTAAGAATGGCCATTGAATAGGACGATTCTGCCAAGATGAATTACGATCTAATCCCCATTTACGACATGCCAGTCCTGTTGCCAAACTCAATTCATGCATTTGTCCGGCTTTCCAATCTTGTCCTTGCGGATAATCTTCTCCATCAGGTTCTGTCAAGCCAGCTTTGCGTCCGTTAAAGTCATCTCCGTCAAGAATAAACGTTTCATATAAACGTGGATCACGATTGAGGAACGGATTCTTTGCATGCTCCGGGTTATTCCAATCGAAATCAGTACCATCCGCCATTTGGAACATATCAAAATATTCTTTTGTAGGGCAATAACCTCCCCAACGGATAGAATTACTCATTATAGAGTTCTTGGATGGACTTAATATTCCTCTTCTCACAGAAATCAGCGTTTCCGTAGTTCCACGGTCAAAGTATCCACTTGTAAATGCCTGACGTTCAGAAGATGTACCATTATCACCGGCTTCAACCAGCTTATAATATCCGTTAGAATTGAGAGCAGTAAAGAATTGTTCGCAAGCATCAATAGCGAGTTTCCAACGTTCTTTATCATAATTACCGAACCAAGTCATTAATTGTTCGGAAGCTTCCCCATTATAATAAGGTTCTGTATTGTTGAACAACGGACTGGCCACGAATAAAAGTACCCGTGCTTTCAACGCCATAGCACCAGCTTTACACATACGTCCGTCCCAATTATCCATATCCGCATCAGAAACTCTCCAAGGAAAATCCGGATTGTTAATGGCATCATTCAATAATCCTACAATGAAATTTACCGTTTCTTGCAATGTAGAACGTCCGGGAAGATTGGTATCTTCAGGATCAATGGCATGGTCTACAACCGGCAAACCACCATAGTGACGTAACATATGAGAATAGTAGACAGCAATAATCATTTTAGCTTCAGCTTTCAGACGCGATTTCTCTACAGCGTCCATATCCGGTACACGGTCTACGTTTTCGCAAAATAACCAGGCATGACGGATAGCCCCCCACATTCCACTTTCATTATTATTGAAACGGATTTTCGTCGCCATATACGTACCTCTGGGCGTATCTTCTATAGAAGCATTATAGTTACCACTGTAATATACCTTCATTACACCCGAATATCCTACATTATCGTAGTTCAAATCTGTCAAACCCTCCAAAGTTCCGAGCCACATCTGTGTCCAGTAACCGGAAGTTTCTATTCCATAAGGAAGTGACTGATAACTCTTCCATAAGATACGGCGCGCATATTCTGCCGAAGAAAATATGGTATCGATGGTGACATCTGAACTTGGCGGCTTCTGCAGAAATTTGTCACCGAATGCCAAATCCTCACATGAAACAGTTGTAAACAGAGACCCCATCAAAAGGATAGTATATAATAGTTTTCTTAATGATCTCATGATTTTATTAATTAATTGATTAAAAACCGACTTTCAATCCCACATTCACCACTTTAATCAATGGATAAGCTGTTCCACTCGGATCACTTTCAGGATCGGACACCTTGAAACTATCAAAAGTTAACAAGTTGTATCCGGACATGAAAATACGGAGTGAACCGATATGTGCTTTCTTCAACAAAGAATTTGGGAATGAATATCCTACTTCAATATTCTTCAGACGTACATAAGAGGCATCTCTTAACCAAAGATCCGAATCCTGATAATTGTGGGATTTGCTCTTGAAAGAAAGTGCCGGTGCTTTGGCCGAGTTCCCTTTTTCCGGAGTCCAGGCATCCTCAATCATATACTTCATAACGGCTGAATTGTTACTTTCTCCGAAAGGAACACGGTACATTGAACTCAATAAACGTGAAGTTTTGAAAGCTCCGGCCCATGTCATGCTAAAATCAAATCCTTTCCATGAAAAGCCCATATTCATACCCGCCGTATACAAAGGATATTTCGGATAACCGATATCACGGACATCTTTCTCATCGATTTGCCCGTCCCCGTTCAAATCCTTATATTTCACATCACCCGCAAGAGGGATATAACCCGAACCTTGGTTGGCAATACCGCCTTCTTTACCTTTCAAGTTTTCATAGTTGGCCGCTTCTTCTTCCGTAAAATATCCGTCAAACACATAACCAAACTGTTGGCCTACCGGCTTACCTTCTGTTTGCATCCATTCATAAGGATAACGGATTTCATCAATGAATACAATTTTATTTTTAGCATATGAAAGATTAGCTCCAATATAATAACGTACTTCATTGATACGATCATCCCATTTCACATTGATTTCGTAACCTTTATTATCTACTTTACCGATATTGGCAATTGGAAGACTGACAGCCAGATATTCGGGAGATACCGTACGAGACTTTAAGATGTTTTTACGATGTTCGATAAAGTAATCGAAATTAACACTCAAATGATCTTTAAAGAATTTGGCATCAATACCATAGTTTTGCTTCTCTGATGTTTCCCATGTTACTTTTGGATTACCTTTCTTAGATTCCGTAGCTCCCGCAATAAGAGTTGATGTATTGGTTCCGAAACTATAACTTCCAGAACTAATTAAATATTTATCAGGTAAATACAAGAAACGGGAATAATCACTTACACGGTCATTACCCACGATACCGTAAGACCCTCGGAATTTTAAATAAGTAATGAATTTCTTAACCGGTCGGAAGAACTTTTCCTCCGAAACAATCCAACCGATAGAACCGGCAGGGAATAAACCGAAACGTTGTCCTTCTGCAAAGTTTTCGGAACCATTGTAACCGACACTTGCATCCAGCAAATATTTGGTCTTATAGTCATAAGTGGCACGACCTACCAAACCAACATAACTTCTCGGAATACCTATGAATTCACTGGGACTATTTCCTTCAAAAGGATAATAAGTCATGGATTGATTATACATAGCCAACGCTGAAACATGATGGTTGCCAAAATCACGCTTGTAATTGACAGCAGCTTCCAAATACCAGTTTCTTGATTGACTTGTATTTTCGGTGTACCCAAGTTTTTGATAGTCTTGTGTCTTCTTATAAATTAATTCACCACTATTATCGTAAATGGCTTCATACTTATTGGCACGTCCTTCACGACGTTTGGTGATAGTAACTCCACTGTTATAAGCACCTTTTACATGAGCTTGTAACCCTTTAGTCAGGAAGTCGAGTTTTTGCTCTAATTTGAAATCGAAGTTCAAAGTATTCTGGGTGCGATTGTTGTATCCCTTACCATAATATACATTTAAACCATCTGCATAATTACCCACTGAAAAGAGGTCCTGATCGGAAACTACCCATTTCCCATCTATAACTCCGGCACCTGCAAACGGAACGGCTGTATAAACATCACGGAACAAGTATTTAAGATCTGTATACGTACCATTATTATAGTTAGGCTCTTGCTTGTCATTCAGATAACCTCCCAAGTTAACTTGCATAGAGGTTGTTTTAGTGACATCAATATCCATATTAATACGATAATTATAACGGTTGTATTTAAAACCTTTATCATTACCGTTTTCTTCGAAAGTATTAAATAAGCCGTTTTGAGTAAATACACCTAATGAGGCAAAATATTTCACTCTCTCAGAACCTCCTGATATATTAAAGTTATGTTGTGTCTGTAAAGCTGAATTCTTTATCAGCATATCTGTCCAACTGGTACTTGGATATACTAGCGGATCGCTATTTGTACGGAACTTCTCAACAATATCCGAAGAGAATGCTAGCTGATCCACAGATACGCCATCATGCAGTTGTGCGTTATTGTAAGCCGTAGCATATTCATAACTATTTGCAAATTCAGGTACACGTGACGGCATCTGCCATGCAAAAGTAGTAGAGAAATTTACTTTTGCCTTTCCTTGCGTACCGCGCTTAGTGGTAACCAGAATAACACCATTGGCACCACGTACACCAAATACTGCTGTAGCAGAAGCATCTTTCAAGACAGTGATACTTTCTACCTCGTTCGGGTCTAACTGGAAGAAGGAACGTTCCACACCATCGACTAACATCAACGGTTGTGACAAATCAGCACTTAACGAACCGACACCACGTACATATAACGTAGCATCATCGGCACCCGGCTGCCCACTGGACTGTACACTGGCAAGACCTGTAACCTTACCGGTCAGTGCATTAGCCATACTGGCAACCGGTGATTTCAGCAGTTCTTCATTATTAATAGAAGAAAGGGCACCTGTTACGGTTACTTTTTTCTGAGAACCGTACGCAATTACCTGTACTTCCTGAAGTTCCTGAACATTCTCATTTAGTTGGATTTTCAAATTTCTTTCTCCTTTATAATGGATTTCTTTGTTTTGATATCCAATATAAGAAACTGTAATAGTAGCCCCTACTGGAACTTTCAACTTAAAATTACCGTCTATATCGGTAATAACTCCGGTACTAGTACCTTTCACAGCAACAGTTGCTCCAATAACAGGCCCTGAACTATCAGTAACCGTACCTGAAACTTCAATGACTTTTTGCTGTTGTGCTAATTCTCCGCTCATAGAAATAGAATGCAAATTAGATCCTACTCCTAATGAAAAAGCTGTCTGTCCTACGGACAATGTTACAGCCAACAGCCATATCCTACAAGGGATCTTCATAGAACTGACTCTCTTTTTTTTCATACGTTCTCAATTTTAATGGTTAATAAAGTGTGCGTGTTAAATAATAAAAAGACAAGTAATATCTCTTCTCAACCTGAAGGGAATTGATTGACATCTGATTATTTTTCATATATATAAGATTTATAAATATTTTATACATGCAAATTTAAGAACTACATAAACATTTAAATATAAAAATCTTCCTTAATAACTGCACAAATTGTATGTGGACAAATTATACATACTGTTAAGCAATTTGTTATCTATCACTAAATTAATGATTTACGCTTCTTAATATTAAGAAATAGTAATAACTACAAGAAAGAGTTCTTTATTTACCTCTCTTCTTATATATTAACCTATTCAAATTTATTGTCCCACAACACATTACTATCCACTAAAAACATGAACAGGTTATTGGGTTCACTAAAACCGCATCGTTCTTTGTCATTATTGAAATTAGTTTTATTAAGAAGAGTACGATTTTATCAGTTAACGATATACTCAAGATTTGAAGAAAAGTTCAATCTGCCATCTGTTTTTATAAAGTTCTGCAATTTATAGCGGAAATAAATCCATAGCATTGGTAGTTGTAACCACATCAAAAAGGCTGTTCCAAAGATTTTTGAAACAGCCTTGCTCATTATATATTCTCTAAAGTTTATAGCCCCAATTCCGCCGAAATCTCCAACATCCGCTGAATCGGCTTCACTGCCTTCTTTGCCACTTCCGGATCGACCGTAATCTCCGGTGACTCATTCTTCAGACACTCATACAGCTTCTCCAGCGTATTCAACCGCATGAAGCTACACTCGTTACATCCACACGTACTATCGTTCGGTGGAGCCGGGATAAACGTTGTCTGCGGACACTTCTTCTGCATCTCATGCAAGATACCCGATTCGGTAGCCACAATATACGTATTTTCAGGATGGTTCACTGCATACTTCAACAGAGCTGCTGTAGAACCTACTACGTCAGCCAGTTTCAACACCGTACTCTTGCATTCGGGATGTGCCAGCACTAACGCTTCCGGATGCTGCGCTTTCAGTTCCACAATCTTTTCAACAGAGAACTGTTCATGCACATGGCAGGCTCCATCCCAAAGTAACATATTCCTGTTCGTAACTGAGTTGATATAATTACCCAGATTCCTATCCGGCCCAAAGATTATTTTCTCATCTTTAGGGAAGCTTTCCACAATCTGCTTCGCATTAGTGGAAGTCACCACCACATCTGTCACAGCTTTCACCGCAGCCGTCGTATTGACGTACGAAATAACGGTGTATCCCGGATGCTCTTTGACAAACTGCGCAAACTTATCCGCCGGACAACTGTCCGCCAACGAACAGCCCGCTTCCATGTCGGGAACCAGCACCTTCTTTCCCGGACAAAGCACCTTCGCCGTCTCACCCATAAAATGAACGCCGCACATCACAATAATATCCGCTTCCGTTTTCGCCGCCCATTGAGCCAATGCCAAACTATCGCCAACGTAATCGGCGATGTCCTGTATCTCACCCTTCTGGTAGTAGTGCCCCAGAATGATTGCATTCTTTTCTTTCTTCAGCTCGTTAATAGCCTTTATGAGTTCATTCATAATAATATTCTTATTTCTTTCCT
>ERZ780168.207-NODE-207-length-71506-cov-62.052162_pt1 | contig 71506 bp, 51 predicted proteins | sample MGYA00510981_ERZ780168 | MGnify/ENA primary metagenome ERZ780168 (study PRJEB29588, sample SAMEA2158769) | human gut metagenome | biome: human gut; feature: human-associated habitat; material: faeces | place: Denmark | collected 2008/2010 ...
CAAAATATATGAGGCTATGCAGGTGGAAAATTGCATTTCGACTTTGACTTTAGGGTCTGTGTGTTTTAAATTAAAGATAGTTCTTATTGCCGGATTATCATATATGGTTCGTGAAAGATAAATGTTTAGCTTGGAGAAGAAATAGCATTTGGAAAAAAATATTTGTATAGTCGTGCTTTTTTGATAATATATACTATGCTTACGCAAATAGAAGCGATGACAATACTTAACATGATTAGAATAGGAAATTCAAATATTGTATTGCAAATACCTGTCAAATGATCAAAAACAAGATTTGAACCAGTAATTGATTTAAATATAAAAATAATAAAATAATGTATGAGATATATTTCAAGTGTAAATTTTCCAATAAAGATTAATGACTTTATTAATTTGAAGGAAGCAATTATCTTAGAATTAAGCATCATGTAAAAAATATTAAATATCATCATTATTCCGGAGAGGGATAATACCATCCCTGATAATATTGAAAAGATGAAATTTACGGACAATTTGTTTATTAGCCATAATGTTACAGTAAATGTTAAAACGGAAGCAATGCTCCACCATAAGCTTCGGTTTAGCTTGTTGAAATTATTAATGTATATGTTTGATATAATTCCAAATATTAGATATGGTAAATACATGGCAAGCATGTTGAATGATAAAAAGCCGGTTATTTCTTCGGGAATTATTTTGTTTGGTAGCAGTCTATTAGTGTAATAAATGATTTCTATTGCCAAACAAAATAAAATTAAATATATCGTTTTTTGAAAGTTAGAATATTTTTTTTGATAGAAAAGCATGAGAAATGGCACTACTATGAAAAACATTTCTACTAAAACAAATGTAAACCAGTATCCGGATTTACCTTCCATTAGCCATGATTCAGGAAAACTGTCAGGTGTAAAAATTAAACTGAAAATTGTCCAAAAGAATATGGTTGGATATAGTTGTCGGATAATGCGATTTGTTGCACGGCGGTTGAATAATTCTTTGGTATATGCGCTGCTGTACATGAAAAATCCTGCAATAAAGAAGAATAATGGCATTCGGATAGAGCTGAAAAATCTACACATATAAGTGTCATCTTTTTTTAGCAGGAAAAAAACAATGTGAATATATATGACCAACAGTATCATAAGCCCACGTATGGCGTCAATATGAGCTATACGTATATTGTCTTTTCTCATTGTTATGTAAGAATATAAATGAATAATTATTACAAAGGTAAAATAAAAATATTCTTGAATCAATACTTCAGATTGTTAATCACATGATTAAAAAAACTCTGTCGCGATAGCCGGAGAAATTTCCTGTTAAAAATTTTGGGTGTGAAAAAACTATTTTTTACCTTTGAGAAAAAGATTTTAAATAGTTATTTACTACCTTGAACCATGGAAAATATAAAGAAAACATGTCTGCACGACAAGCATGTTGAGCTTGGGGCGCAGATGAGTCCGTTCGGCGGCTTTGACATGCCGATACAATATGAAGGCATTGTGGAAGAGCATAATGCCGTGCGTAATGCCTGCGGTATTTTTGACGTTTCCCACATGGGGGAAGTGTTTGTGACGGGGCCTGACGCCATGCGGTTCGTCAATATGATTTTCACCAACGACATTCGCGGTGCGGAGCCCGGGAAATGTCTCTACGGCATGATGCTACATCCCGACGGCGGCACTGTCGACGACCTCCTTGTCTACGTGCAGGGCGACAATGACTATCTCCTCGTCATCAATGCCGCCAACATAGACAAGGATGTGGCCTGGATAAGGAAAAACGCCGAAGGCTATGATGTGAATATCGACCATCAGAGCGACAATATAGGCGAAATCGCCGTGCAGGGACCTCAGGCGGAAGCCATTCTGAAGAAAGTGACCGGGCTTGACACTGTCGCCTCCCTCACGTTCTATACTTTCGGGCATTTCAAAATCTACGGTGACAACGATGTCATCATTTCCCGCACCGGCTATACCGGAGAGGACGGTTTCGAGGTGTATGCGCCGCATGACATAACCCGTCGCCTTTGGGACGACCTGCTTGCCGCCGGAGCAAAACCGTGCGGACTCGGTTGCCGCGACACATTGCGCTTCGAAGTCGGACTGCCCCTCTACGGCGATGAACTTGCCGACGACATATCCCCGATCGAGGCATCTCTCGGCATGTTTGTAAAGACCGACAAGCCAGAATTTATCGGACGGGATGCTGTTCTGGCACAGAAAACCGCCGGCGCTCCCCGCAAACTCGTAGGCCTCGAAATCCTTGACCGTGCAATAGCCCGTCACGGCGCCGAAGTGCTTGATGCCGACGACAATGTAATCGGAGCTGTAACTACCGGCTACCGCGGCATCTCGGTCGACAAGAGTCTGGCAATGGCATTGGTCGACAGCCGGTTTGCTGCCATCGACACACCTCTTCGCGTAAGAGTGCGCCGCAAAGTGTTCCCCGCCAAAGTAATAGCGAAAAAATTCTACAAGAAAAGCTACAAAAAATAAAATTCCCAACCAAAGTCAGACCCGTCCGACATGTCCGACTTCGGCATCCGGTCTGATGAACTGTCCGGTTCAAATAACTGTTTGTCTAGAATAACTTTCAATAACAATAACAATGAAAACCTACTACACCCCCACCCATGAGTATCTTACCGTCGACGGCGAAGGAAACGGTTACGTCGGCATCACCGATTACGCCCAGAAAGCCCTTGGCAACGTAGTATATGTCGATATGCCTGAAGTCGGGGAAGAATTTTCCGAAGGCGACGATTTCGGCGCCATCGAGAGCGTGAAGGCCGCTTCCGACCTGATAATACCCGCCAGCGGCGAAGTAATCGAAATAAACGAGGCTCTTGAGGAAAATCCCCGTCTCATCAACGAGGACGCGATGGCCAACTGGATTATCAAAATCCGTCTGACCGACCCCGCCGAACTCGACTCGCTGATGGACATGGACGCCTACGTCACCTACCTCGCCTCCGACCCCCATTGATTGCCGACCTCCATACAGTCAAGATTTAACCGACAAAATTGTAGGGACGCGATTCATCGCGTCAGCATCCGAATGGCAAAACAAGCTAAATACCACACCAATAATGCGGACGCGATGAATCGCGTCCCTACAATTTGCGGCAACTTCTGACAGCTAAATATACTTCTGCAACATCCTCGCACCCGAATCGTGCGAAATAAAAAACCAATAATATCATGAGTCACAGATATTTTCCCCATACCGAGGAAGACAAGGCGCGTATGCTCGAAAAATGCGGTGTCGACAGCATCGAAGCGCTGTTCGCCGACATTCCCGGAGAGTTGCGCCTGCGCAGTCCCTACGCTTTGGGAAAGCAGATGAGCGAGGTTGAGGTGCGTGCTTTCTTCCGCCGTCTCTCCGACGGTTGCACTCCTCTCGCTTGCTTTGCCGGCAACGGTCACTACGACCGCTATACTCCCGCTGTCGTTTCCTCTATCCTGGCACGCAGCGAGTTCCTCACCTCCTACACCCCCTATCAGCCCGAAATATCTCAGGGCACGCTTCAATATATATTCGAGTACCAGACAATGATAGCGCGTCTGACAGGTATGGAGATTTCCAACGCATCGCTCTACGACGGTGCCACGGCCACTGCCGAGGCAATGATTCTGGCGTCGGGCAATTCGCGCAAACGTCCGCGTGTGGCCTATTCCGCTACGCTCACCGATGCCGTCGTCGAGACGCTGTCAACCTACGCCCGCTATCACGGTGTCGACATCGTGCCGATACCCGAGGCCGACGGGGTGACTTCAATCGACCTCCTCAGGGAGTTGCTTGCCGCAGGCAATATCGGCGGCGTTATCCTGCCGCAGCCCAATAAATACGGCATTATCGAGGATTTTACAGGTGTTGCCGACATGGTGCATGCTGCCGGAGCGCTGCTGATAATCAACAGTGTGGCCATCGACCTCGCCACGCTGCGCACACCCGGTGAATGGGGTGCCGACATAGCTGTAGGCGATGCCCAGTCGCTCGGTATTCCGTTGAATTTCGGCGGTCCATATCTCGGATATATGGCTGCCGCGAAGTCGCTGATGCGCAAACTTCCCGGACGTATCGTAGGCGCGACCGTCGACGAGGCGGGACAACGCACTTTCGTTCTGACACTTCAGGCGCGCGAACAGCATATTCGCCGCGAGAAGGCTACTTCCAATATCTGCTCTAACCAGGGGCTTATGGCACTGTTTGTCACGGTATATATGTCGCTGATGGGTGACGAGGGGTTGCGCAAGGTCAACAGCCTCAGTGCAGCCGGCGCGCACCATCTTGCCGCAGAACTCGAGCTGACAGGAAAAATGCGTCTGACATATCCCGGCCGCCCGTTCCTCAATGAGTTTGAGATGACTACCGCAGTACCGGCCGATAAAATCATCGACGCTCTCGCCGCCGAAGGCATCCTTGCCGGAGTCGCCACAGCGCCCGACCGTCTGCTCATTGCGGTGACCGAAATGCGCACTCCCGATGAAATTAACCGTTATGTCGAAACCGTCAAAGCGTTGCAGCCATGAACAATAAACTTTACGACAAACTCATTTTCGAGCTCTCACGTCAAGGCCGTCGCGGTTACTCACTTCCCGAAACGGCTTTTCCCGATGCTGTCGGTTCAATTCCCGAAAATCTTCTCCGCAAGTCGGATATCGGATTGCCCGAGGCCGACGAACTTACCGTCGTGCGCCATTACACAAATATGTCGACCAACAATTTCGGTGTCGATACGGGCTTTTATCCCCTCGGCTCATGTACGATGAAGTACAATCCGAAAATCAATGAGGAGATGGCGTCCGACCCCGTGATTGCATCGCTGCATCCCGACACTCCGGCACGTTTCAGCCAAGGTGCCCTCGCCATGTATCATACACTTGCGTCGGCGCTCGCCGAAATCGGCGGAATGGCTGAATTTACATTGAACCCCTACGCGGGAGCGCACGGCGAACTCACCGGTCTCATGCTCTGCCGCGCCTATCACGACTCACGCGGCGATAAGAAACGCACCAAAGTCATAATCCCCGACTCGGCGCACGGCACAAATCCCGCAAGTGCGGCTGTGGCAGGACTTCAGGTAGTGCCTGTCAAGAGTCTGCCTGACGGTACCGTCGATGTCGAGGCGCTCGCTCCGCTGCTTGATGACACCGTGGCAGCGATGATGATGACCAACCCGAACACTCTCGGCATATTCGAACGTCAGATACCGCAGATTGCGAAGATGGTGCACGATGCCGGCGCGCTTCTGTACTACGACGGCGCCAACCTCAATCCGATGCTCGGCATAGCGCGTCCCGGCGACATGGGTTTCGACATAATGCACATAAATCTGCATAAGACATTCTCTACCCCCCACGGAGGCGGCGGCCCCGGCTCGGGTCCCGTAGGCGTGCGCGCCGGTCTGGAGCATCTGCTTCCCAATCCGCGTGTCATAAAGAAGGATGACGGTACCTACGATATGGTATCGTCGCCCGATTCGATGGGTCGCATAAGTTCCACCCTCGGCAATTTCGCCGTGCAGATGCGTGCGCTCAGCTATATCCTTTCGCTCGGCTGCGACGGACTGATGGAAGCCGGCGGACTTGCCACACTCAATGCCAACTACATAAAGGAGTCATTGCGCGATGTGTATGAGCTGCCTGTCGACACGGTGTGCAAGCATGAATTTGTATTTGACGGACTGAAGGACAAATCGACCGGAGTGACTACGCTCAATGTGGCCAAACGTCTGCTTGACTACGGGTTCCATGCCCCGACAATCTATTTCCCGCTTCTCTTCCACGAGTCGCTGATGATTGAGCCGACTGAAACCGAAAGCCTCGACACAATCGACAGTTTCATAAAGGTGATGCGCGACATAGCGCATGAGGCATCGGCATCCCCCGATATAGTAAAATCGGCACCGCACACCACCCCCGTGCGCCATCCCGACGACACCGAAGCCGCCCTCCATCCCCGCCTCACCTTCGACGAACTCTGACGTCGGCAAATAGAATTGGTCCTGTAGGAAATGTTGCAAAGCACAGCTTTACTAAACCGCGGTTAAAAACCGATTTGGATACAGATCCTGTACTCGGCTATTATAAATCCGGTTAACTTAAATCCAACAATATGAAATATATAATTATCGGCGCCGGTCCCGGCGGATACGAACTTGCCGCAATCCTGTCGCGACAGTCACACGAAGTCACGCTCATAGAGCGCGACAGCCTCGGCGGCACATGTCTCAACCGCGGTTGTATCCCGACAAAAGTAATGGCACATGCCGCCGCACTGGCGCGTACTCCTGCGCATGCCGCGGATTACGGTATCGTACTGCCTCCCGCTACAATTGATTTCAACGCCCTTTGCTCCAGGCGAGCAGCCGTCATCGACAGCCTGCGTTCAGGCATTGAGATGCTTCTGTCAGGAGTAAACATACTGCATGGCGAGGCACGCTTTGTCGCGCCGAAAACGGTTGAAGTCAACGGTGAACGTCTTACCTCCGACAGGATTGTCATCGCCACCGGTTCGTCATCGGCGTCATTACCTGTGCCCGGAGCCGAAAATGCCGTGTCGTCCGACGGCCTTCTGTCGCTTGATGCCGTTCCAGATACACTTGCCATCATAGGCGGCGGAGTAATAGGTATGGAGTTCGCATCCATATTTGCCTCTCTTGGCAGCAAAGTGACCGTCATCGAATACTTCAAGGAGGTACTGCCGCAATTTGACAAGGATATTGCCAAACGTCTGCGTCAGTCGATGGCTTCCTCGGGCGTGACTTTTGTCACAGGCGCGCAGGTTACGGCCATCGAACCGGGGAAGGTCAGTTATCAGTCGGGAAGCAAGGAGGGCAGTGTGGAGGCATCGGTAATCGCTATGGCGGTCGGACGCCGTCCCAACCTACCCGAAGGTCTTGATGTAGCCGGAGTTACTGTTGAGCGCGGAGCCATCTTGGTCGATCCTTCGACAATGCGGACATCGGCGCATGGCATTTACGCAATAGGCGATGTCAACGGCCTGTGTATGCTCGCTCACGCCGCCTCCGCACAAGCCCGTATCGTGGCCGGCGAGGATGTCGCCGCCGGAGTTATCCCGTCGGTGGTGTTTACGGTTCCTGAAGCCGCCATGGTGGGCAAAACGGAGCAGCAGTGCAAGGATACAGGTATGCCGGTAAAGGTCGCCAAAGTGCCCTTTAGAGGCAACGGCAAAGCCGTGACGATAGGGGAGACCGACGGCCTCGTCAAGCTGATAGCCGATACGACAACCGGCACCATAGCCGGCTGCCAGATAGTAGGCCCACATGCCGCCGACCTCATAGAGGAGATAGCCATAATAATGGCCAACAACCTCCCGATAGCAGCCATAACCCGGACAATCCACCCGCACCCTACACTCTGCGAAGCAATATCTGCCGCCGCATCAATGCTTTCATAGCAAAGTCAGGCCAATCAGATAGTCTTGCAATCATATACTTCGTCCCGTCGGACATGTCCGACTCGTCCGACCGGTCTGACCTGTCCGACCGATCGGACTTCCCCATTAAAATCATCCAAAGAACTACCCAATGATAGAAGAAATACTGCAATACAACAAGAAATTCGTTGAAAACAAAGGCTATGAGCCCTTCATTACCAACAAATATCCCGACAAGAAAATAGCAATCCTCTCATGCATGGATACGCGTCTCACCGAACTCCTGCCTGCCGCTTTAGGCATAAGGAACGGCGACGTAAAGCTAATCAAAAACGCCGGAGGCATAATTTCCCACCCGTTCGGTTCGGTAATACGTTCGCTGATGGTGGCAATCTATGAGCTTCATGTCGAGGAGGTCATGGTCGTGGCGCATAGCGATTGCGGAGCATGCCATATGAGCGCCGAAAGCATGATTCAACACATGCTTCAGCGCGGCATCAAACAGGAGACAATCGACATGATACGTTTTTGCGGCATTGACTTCGAAAAATGGCTCTACGGATTCGGCGACACTCACAAAAGCGTAATCGACACCGTGACAGCCATCCGAAACCACCCGCTCATACCTCACGACATCTCGATACGCGGCTTCATCATCGACTCCACCATCGGCGCTCTAACCGAAGTAAAGGAATAAAATCAGAAATAACAAGTTAAGACGGTGTTGCATGACCCGGCCTTATCTTACCGCGGAAAGTATAGTTTTGCAACACCCGCTTGTCATAAAATCTTATAACGGATACATCCGTCGCAGATTGATTGACAGCGGGTGCAGCCGTATGCAGTTGAGCAACTGCCCTCCCATAAGTATCAGCACACCAGAAGTAGGAAGCATCAGGCGCCCGAAGTCATTCTGCGCATAAAGAAATATCGACAACAGGCTTCCCCCGCCAATCATAAGTATCAGAAAATTGACAAGCGAAAATTGCCTGAACTTAATCCATCCCACAACAAAAAATACCGTATAAAGCAACACCACGAGATAATTGCACATGTTTTTTATCGATGCTTCATCAATGACTCCGGCAAGAATGCGTTTGCCGATGTAGCCGTACCATAGCCCGGGGTATGTATGTTTCATGGCCATTGCGTAGTCCTCCATCTCTTGGTAGCTCATGGTACGTGTTTCCTCAATTTGCGTTATTTCCGTCCATAACCATAGTAAGTCCTCCCTTTTCTGGTAGCGGTTCATAAGCGCTATGGCTTTAGGATTGTCAGGCAGGAATTCGGGAAATATATCTTTGTATTGTCGGGCCATGTAGTATTGGTTGATAACGGAAACCACTGAGATTGTATCTAATCCTGACTTGCGTTCCACTTCGTTGACATATATTTTGTACACTACTCCTACGGGCAGGAGTGTCAGCAACAGCAACAGCACGTTGCGGCGGTAATTTCTGATGAATACTCCGGATATGGCGAGTCCGACGATAGCGATGGCAAGAATCAGAAACGATGGTCTCAACATTATTCCTATGATTGTCAGTAGCATTATATAAATGCCGTAACTCCAGTTTGCACGATGTATAAAACGCCATATACAGTATATCCACACGGTGGTCAGACTAAATGCCAATGCTTCTGTTCCGATGACATTAAGCATGTTTATTATAGGATAAAAAAGAAAATACAGAAACACCGTAAACCATGCCACGCGCCGGTCTGAAATGACCTCTAATATCATTTTGCTGAATACTATGCCACATGCGTAAAATACTATAATCTGTATAATCGTAGGGAAAAAGACCCATGATCCTGTCCCGAGAAGTATTTTGCCTATACCTATAATCACAGGATATACGGGCGTACGGAATATGTCTATTTCACCGTGGCTGTAGTATTCATCCCATGCGCCGACATACGACGGCGTATCGGCATTCCAGACTGCAATTCCTCTGAGCATGATAATACCTGCAAGCATGAGCATGCTGAGGGTTATTGCCACGTATAGCGGATTAAAACCGCGCAAGAAATCATATATCCGTGTCTTTGTCATTATGTAATGAATTTGGTAGCGTTTTCTATGCGTTTATGATGAGGTAGGCTATGTAGGCTATGTAGCAGAATGTGAAGACTGTGCCTTCGGCGCGGGTTATGGTGCGTTTGCCGAAAAGCCAGCCGCATGCGAGGAACATTACGGAGGCTGCCGTCAGTGTCAGCAGATCCACGTTGCCTATGGTGCCGAATGCGAGGGGGTGTACCGTGGCGCTGGCTCCGAGCACAAGGAAAATGTTGAATATGTTTGAGCCGATGACATTGCCTACGGCCATTGACGTGCGCCCTTTTCTTGCCGCCACTATTGATGTGGCGAGTTCGGGCAGCGATGAGCCGGCTGCGGCTATCGTAAGTCCGATTATGGCGTCGCTGATACCTGCCATTGAGGCTATTCCTGACGCTCCGGCCACAAAACGGTCGCCGCCGGCCACAAGCATCGCCAGGCCGCCGATAACCCATAATACCGCCTTGCCGGGCTTGAATTCCCCTTTCCCTGATGCCGCGGCACTCATCGGCTCATCGGGAGCCGCGCTTTTTGCCGTGGCGAAAGTATACCATAAGAATATGCTGAAAAACACCAGCAATAATATGCCTCCCGAACGCGGGAGCATCGCGGTCGCGTCACCGTCGAGCAACACGGTATTGCCCATCACGAGGAGTACGAGCGACGATATTACCACCATCGGAATCTCGCGGGTCATGACCGAACGTTCGATGACGATAGGCCGTACCATCGTCGTGATGCCGATAATGGCGAAGATATTGAATATGTTCGACCCCACTACATTGCCTATCGCGAGTCCTGAATTGCCCTTGACTGCCGACAATAGAGAAATGACAAGCTCCGGAGCGGATGTGCCGAACGCTACGACGGTCAGTCCGACCACGAGGTCTGAGATACCTACTCGCCGTGCGAGTGCCGACGCTCCGTCGGTCAGCGCATTGGCCCCGAGCAGTATCAGCACCATTCCGGCTACAAGATAAAATATGTCTGCAATCATGCTTTTTTCTGTCTGACAGGATAAGTATTGGTTAAGGTGAAATGGCTGCCGTTATGATTTCGGCTTTGCCGGAATCCAATATATGTCGGCGATACCGGCTATATGGTTGCAATGCCGGCTGAGTATGAACAGATAGTCGCTCAGGCGGTTGATATACTTCAACACCTGTTCGTCGACGCATTGCGGGCCGGTGTAACCCTCGTCGGCGGCATGCGCTGTCAGTTCGCTGTTGAACGCAAGTATACGTCGTTCGGCGCGGCGTGCCACAGCGCGAGCCACATGCGCCGCTGCTGCCGACGGCGCACCCTGCGGCAATACGAATGAACGCATCGGCGGCAGTTCGCTGTCATAAAGGTCGAGCACATGCTCCAGCGCCTCCAGTGCCCCGTCGAGCTGAGGCCGCATGCGCTCCGACATCTCGGCGTTGCCCGAAGCCAGATAGCTGCCGATGTCAAACAGCCGCGCCTGTATGTCGGTGAGCAGCGCACGGTCATCATCGGTCAGCGGCTCCGATGCTATCAGTACTCCGATAAAGGAATTGAGTTCGTCGACAGTGCCGTAAGCCTCGATACGTACGGAATTTTTAACCAGACGGGTCCCGTCGACAAGCGATGTCATACCCTTGTCGCCCGTACGTGTATAGATGGGTGATTTTTTCATTTTCAGGTATTTTTCATTGTTCACTATTCTCAGTTATAATTTCTGTCACGCCGATAAGTTCAAGACGGGTGGCACTTTTTTTGAGAATTTCGAACCGCAGGTTGTCGAGTATTATGATTTCACCCTGTTCGGGAATGGCGCCGGTAGAGTGGAGTATGTAGCCCATAAGCGTCTGGTACTCGTCATTTTCCGGAATGTCGAGGTGGAATGTGTCGTTGAGCGTGGTTATCTCGATACGGCCCGAGAATTCATACGAGCCGTCGGGCAATCGGCGTGCCGTCAGGCGTGCGTGGTCATGTTCGTCCTGTATGTCGCCGAATATTTCCTCCACAAGGTCTTCGAGGGTCACCATTCCCGATGTGCCTCCGAACTCGTCGATGACTATGGCGATAGAGCGTTTCTCCGACAGCAGACGCCGCATCATCTTGTTGGCAAGTACGGTCTCGGGCGCGAAAATCACCTCCTTGAGACGTGTGCGCCAGTCTATGTCGGTGTGAAACAGCTCCGACACATGTATGTAGCCGAGTATATTGTCGATGTCCTCCTTGTAGACTATGATTTTCGAGCGGCCCGACGATGTGAACAGACGGCACAGCTCCTCGCGGTCAACCTTGTCGATGTCGACTGCGAATATCTCGTTGCGCGGAGTCATGCAGTCGCGCAGGTGAGTCGTGGAGAAGTCGAGCGCATTGTGAAATATCTTGACCTCGTTCTCGATAGTCTCCTTTTTCTCATCGACGTCGTCGATTGTACGCTCCAGATACTGGTTGAGGTCGCCCACCGAAAGCAGTCCGGAGGCAGCTTGCTCGTCGCTTACGCCGAACAGTTTCATCAATGCCCTCGACAGCCATGTCGTGAACAGTGATATCGGATAGAGTATCGCGTATATGGCCATCATGGGGAGAGCGAACAGCTTGAGCGATGCGTTCGGATTGATGCGGAATATGGTCTTCGGGAAAAATTCGCCCATGAGCAGTATCACGCCCGTCGATACGAGAGTCTGTATCAGAAGCACCGGAAATTCGCCCAAACCGGCCTCTACGAGCGGTTCCTCAAGGAACTTGGCGAACCCCATACCGTAGATTACAAGCGCTATATTGTTGCCTACAAGGATGGTGGAGATAAAAAATTCGGGATGCCGGTAAAACACGTTGAGCGCCCGGCTTATCGGGCCGCCCATTTTGACGTCGAGCTCCGTGCGCACGCGGTCGGAAGTCACGTATGCGATTTCGACGCCGGAGAACAGTGCCGAGAATATAAGCGATACAAGAGTGATGATTATCCAGATGACCATATTGCAGATTGTTATTTCTTTAATGGAAGCGCTTTTTCGGCTGACAATTTGGCGGGTGCTGCTTCATGCACGGCTTTCACACGGCCTATAGGCAGCTGCGGCTGACGGGCGTTGTGACTGCCTGGTATATGTCCTCCCGGCGTAGGCGCATTTGTAGCCGGCACGGCTGCAGGATAGCCTTCCCGCGGGCGGGGCGGCCGTCGTTGCGGCACTCCCGTAGCCATCGTGTCGACAGGTGCCTGCAAGCTGTCGGCGGCATCTTTGCCGCTGCGGTCGCGGCTTAGTTCGCTCGCGGGTATTATCATCGACGGACGGTGCACCACGTAGTCCGAAATCCTCTCGTCGGATATAAATCCGTATCCCTCAATGATGCGGTCGGATTTCTCGATGTGGATAAACGAGTCGGAGTACATCTTGTGCTCTGCCGTGTTCCAGAACATGTGCTGGGTGAGGAAGCGGTCGCCGAATTCGTTGTTGATACGCACGTTGCCCGACAGCTCCCATATCTTGGGGCTGCTCAGGTACACGGCCGAATCGCATTCGAATGTGGCTATCACCTGCATGTCGTTGTCGAATTTCTCGCCGTACAGTCCCTCGGGAAATTTCCAGTTCGGCTCCTTGGCGTCGTCGAACACGAACCATTGCGTCGTCTCGATATAATAGCGCGTATAGCCGGAATCCGACACGTAGGATGTAGCGTCGGAAGTGTACATTGTCGGCGTCGTCTCCGGGTCGTAGTCAATCGGCGCGATGTTCTCCTCCTCTTTCTTGCCCGTGGCAATCATGACGGCGGCGAGCGAGGCAATGATAATCAGTGCCCACCAGCGCTTCTTCTGCGGCAGAAATTTCTTTATGGATTTCGACATGCGGCTGTTGATTTGATTTCAGACGTATACGATTGCCGGCAGCGGGATTACTGTATCTTGTTCTGCCAGAACCAAAGCTCGTTGAAGTTGATGCCGAGTGTCACCTGGAAATAGTTTTCGGTGACAAGTTTCACGGGCGATGACTGGCGGTGACGGTATTCAAATCCCAGGTTGACCACCGTCTTCGTATAGCGGTTGATGGGGGTAGGCAGTCCGAAACCGAACGAAATGCCTACATCCTTTACGTTGTTGTCGTCTACCATGATATAGTCGCGGTTGTAGAGCGCTCCGACACGGTAACGCACACGCTTGAGATAGCTTCCGCGCGGGTCGGGAGTATACTGTACGCCGAAATTCACTTTCCAGCGGTTGTCGAATTTTGTGGCTTCGAATCCTTCGAGCACACCGGCCTTGGCGTCGCGCCACGGCTGGTAGGTGAAATCGAGTTCGGCCATGAGACGGTTGTTCCACTGATAGTTGAGGCCGATACCGTAGGTGGCCGGACGCGAGTATTTGCCTTTGAGATGAGTGTAGCCGATGGTGTCGGGCTTGTTGGACGACGTGGTCACGTCGTAATACACCCCGTAGGTCTTTCCGCGGAAATCCTTGCCGGGCGAATATACCACACCGAGAGTGGCGCGGTGTTTCGACCCGATATTGACCGAATACTGTGCGCCGAACCGCAGGTCGTAGTCACGCACCTCGAGCACGCGCTCGAAGAGTGTCGTCGAAGAGTTGGTCGTCGACAGATACGTGTCATTGATGAGGTTGCCGAACAGATATGATACGTTTGCTCCTATCGTGAATCCCTTGAACGGCTTGCCGCTTATGCCGAAATAAAGCTCGTTGATTGAGCCGTGGCCCTGATGCGCCTCCTCGCCGTTGACAATCTCCTCGCCGAAGGCATAGCCCACTTCGGAGTAGGGGAGGAAACCGACGCTGCCGCCCATGTATTTGCCGAGCGGGAACTGCATGGTGACGTAGTCGAGTCCGCCCGTGAGCTTGTTGCCCGACTCCTCGGCCTGCTTCAGATTCACGCTCTTGAGGTCGACGCCCATGTCGAAAAGAAATGTCAGCGTATCGATGGCGGCGTATGATGCCGGGTTCATGGAGTTGATCTGGCGTCCGTTGTTCATGGCGTAGCCTATCCCGCCCATGGCACGTTGTGCCGAAGTGGCATGGTCGTTGAGCACGCCGTAGCCGAAACGCGAGTAGGGTGATACAACATTGTTCTGTGCCGACAATGACACCGCGCAGATTGACATCAGCGCTACAAAAGCGGCCATAAATACCGTATTAATGCGGATTGGTTTCATTATATTGTAATATTCTGTTAAGACCTCTGTTTACAAGCAGCGGACAAAGCTTGGCGTCGAAATCGAGAGCCTGTGCCACCCTCTCGCTCCATCCTCCCGTGAGGAGGGTAAGTCCGCTTTCCCCGAGCAGTGAATTATAGTATGTCACTTCGGCCACAACGCCGTAAAATGCTCCGGAACGCATTGCTGTGTCGGTCGATATTCCTCGTATCGGAGTATCGCCCACGCTTGCCACCTCGGGCAGCGCCTTGGTGAACGTGTGCATGGCACGCAGACGCATGCCGATGCCGGGAGCTATATTGCCGCCGGTGAAATTTCCCGCGGCGTCGATGCGGTCGAATGTCACGCACGTGCCTATGTCGGCGACAAGAAGTTCATGCCCCGGATACAGCGTATGGGCGCCTACGGCGGCCGCTATCCGGTCCACTCCGAGTGTGGCCGGCGTGGCGTAAAGGTTGCCGACGGGAAGTGGCGTCGACGCGCTCAGCGTGAGCAGTCTTATCCCTCTTTGTCCGAGCATTTTCTCAAGTCCGTCGACCGGACCTGCCACCGAACATATCGCGGCGCGGTCGAAAGTCAGTTCTCCGATTGCGCGGAGCAGCGTGCCGTTGTCGGCATTGAAAAGCGTCGATGTCGATGTCGGCTCCGTTCCGTCCCATAGCACCAGCTTGGTCGTGGTGTTGCCTCGGTCGATAGTGAGATTTATCATTGATATATTCTGTTATGCACGCCCATAGAGTGTTATACACACTCGCAGTGCATGTTATGACCCGGTGTCCGTTGCCGGAATCCGGAATGAACGTGACAATTCAAATTCAACCGACAAAGTTAATAAATTGAATGATACCACGTCAAAAAAAATCGTTAATAATAGCAAAGTATTCATTTTTGATTGTCACACCGATATATTTTCTTAAATTTGCAGATAAGGCAATTTGAAAAACTAATTAATTAAGCGGGATGGAACTTGCTAATAAGCATATTGATGACAATCTTCTTTCGGACATACGTCAATTGATTGAGTCGGCCAAAAGCCGTGTGGCAGCAACTGTCAACTCGACAATGACAATAATGTATTGGCATATAGGTGACCGTATCAATCGCGAATTGCTTGGGAATGAAAGGGCTACCTACGGCAAGCAGATAATCGCAAATCTTTCGCGCCGGCTGACAGAGCAATATGGCGGTAATCAATTCTCCGAGAAAAACCTGAACCGTATGCGTCTTTTCGCTGAGAGATTTAATGATTTATCAATTTGGACACCACTGGTGTCCAAATTGCCATGGTCTCATTTTCTGCAAGTTATGTCTGTCAATGGCGATTTGGCTCGAAATTTTTATCTGACAATGGCCGCCGACCAGCGTTGGTCTAAACGTACGCTCAAAGCTAAAATAGACGGAATGCTTTACGAACGTACTGCTATATCCAAACGTCCCGAAGCTGTAATTACTGATATGCTAAATGAGTTGCGCGATGAACGTAAGATGACGGCTGACCTTGTATTCCAAGATCCTTATGTCCTCGATTTTCTCGGATTGCATGACGCCTATTCCGAAAAAGATCTTGAAAATGCAATTATTGCAGAACTTCAGAATTTTATAACCGAATTGGGCAATGATTTTGCATTCCTTGCCCGACAGAAACGTATTACAATAGATAATGAGGATTATTACATCGACTTGCTCTTCTATCATCGCCGTTTGCGTTGTCTTGTTGCAATTGACTTGAAACTTGGTAAATTCCAGGCCGGTTATAAGGGACAAATGGAGTTGTATCTCCGTTGGCTCGAAAAGTATGATATGGCCGAAGGTGAGAACCGCCCCATAGGTCTGATTCTGTGTGCCGGTAAAAATGAAGAACACATAGAACTGATGCATCTCAACGACAGTAATATCCGTGTTGCGGATTATTTGACAAAATTACCGGAGCGCCGCCTGCTTGAACAGAAATTGCAGCAAGCTATCCAATGTGCCCGTTATCGTCTGGATAACCGGCGGGGTGAATCTCTCTAATCCGTTGAAAGGCAAATTGACTTATGATTATCATATAATATTGTTCCATTACGATATTTCCCTATTTCTGTGAATCTGTAAATTTATCCGGCTTTCCGTCAAAAGTCAGAGTAAGTTGTTATATCTTTGTATAATATTTGGGATATCGTGTTTTTGGCGGTATTTGCCATAATATGTTATTCGATAATTTGTCATATTCGTCATTCGTATGTATTTGTATGGATATGATGGATTGTATTTTGATTTATATATAAAACTCAAGAATATGACATTTGAAGAATTAGGAGTAAGCGCGCCGTTGTTGAAGGCCGTTGAAGAGCTTGGATTTGAACAGCCTATGCCCGTGCAGGCGCAGGTGATACCCCATTTGCTCAGTAAGGAGGGCGACGTGGTGGCCCTCGCACAGACCGGTACCGGCAAGACGGCCGCGTTCGGCCTGCCGGTGCTGCAGCGTATCGACCCCGCCAACCATTCGCCGCAGGCGCTGATTCTCGCTCCGACACGCGAACTTTGTCTGCAGATAGCATCCGACCTCGCCGATTTCTCGAAATATCTCCCTGATGTGAAGGTGCTTCCCGTCTATGGCGGTTCGAGCATCGAGAGCCAGATACGTTCGCTCCGCGGCGGCGTGCAGATTATTGTCGCCACTCCGGGACGTCTGATCGACCTCATCAACCGCGGTGTGGCAAAACTCGGTGATGTGCACACCGTGATACTCGACGAAGCCGACGAGATGCTCAACATGGGCTTCCTCGACTCAATCAACGAAATCCTCGACCATGTGCCCGCCCAGCGCAAGATGCTGATGTTCTCGGCCACGATGCCCCCCGAAATCGGGAAAATAGCGAAGAAATACATGCACGACCCTGTCGAGTTCGTCGTCGGCACGCGCAATGAAGGCGCGGCCAACGTAAAGCATATCTACTACATGGTCAATGCCCGCGACAAATATCTCGCTCTCAAACGCATAGTCGACTATACCCCAAATATCTACGCCATCATATTCTGCCGCACGCGCCGCGACACCCAGGAGATTGCCGACAATCTGTGTCAGGACGGCTACAACGCCGAAGCGCTTCACGGCGACCTGTCGCAGCAGCAGCGCGACATCGTGATGAAAAAATTCCGCGACCGAGTCGTGAAGATTCTCGTTGCCACCGATGTCGCCGCCCGCGGTCTTGATGTCGACGACCTTACCCACGTCATCAACTACGGCCTGCCCGAGGATACCGCCGTCTACACCCACCGTTCGGGCCGTACAGGCCGCGCGGGCAAGACCGGCGTATCCGTAGCCATAATCCACTCCCGCGAGAAAGGGCGCCTGCGCGAAATCGAGCGTATCATAGGCAAGAAGTTCGAACGCAAGGACGTGCCTACCCCCGAGCAGATTATCGAGAAGCAGCTCTACTCGCTCGCCGACCGTATCGAGAAAGTTCAGGTCAACGATGCCGAGATGGACCGCTATCTTCCCGGTGTCATCAAAAAACTCGGCTGGCTTTCGGCCGACGACCTTATACGCCGTGTGCTTTCGCTTGAGTTCCAGCGTCTTCTCGACTATTACAAGGATGCTCCCTCCATTGATTTCATTGATGAAAAGCCGTCGAGGAAAGATAAAAAGGATAAGGAGAAATCCTCTCCTCGTTCCGACAAGGAGAAAGACCGCCGCACCGCCGAGAAAGGTATGGAGCGCATCTACATAAACCTCGGTAAGAACGACGGTTTCTATGCCGGCAATCTCATCGACATGCTCAACAAGAATATCGAGGGACCGCGCGTCGATGTAGGCCGTATCGACCTGATGCCGGGCTACTCGCTGTTCGATATACGCAAAAAGGATGCGCAGAGGGTGGTACATTCGCTCAAAGGGCTTGATTTCATGGGTAAGCGCATATACAGCGAAGTTGCGGATGCCGACAAGGATTATGCCCGCGCATCAACCCGCAAGGCGCGCGAGAGCCGCGGAGCCGATGCCACCAATCCGTTCTTCGACAAGAAAGGTCGGGGTGCGGGTAGGAAATCTCGAAAAAAATAACCATATTTGCATTCTGTTGCAGGACTCCGGATTTGTAGGGACGCACGGTCTGTGCGTCCGGCGAAAAACGCGTCTCAAACCCGTACTGACCGTGCGTCCACGCCAAATTGGAGTTCTGCAACAGCCTCAAACGATAAAAACGCTTTTCAACGATGTCACGGTTCATACTCTCAATCATGGCCCTGCTGGGCGCGGTCACGGTGTCGGCGCAGATGACACCCCGCAGCGTGCTGACTACGGCGCCTGAAAAGGTGCTGCTCACAATCGACGCCTCCACTCTCCTCGACATGCTCGACTATTATGAAAACGGGGTGGCGCGTACCGTAAAGAACAAAGCCGGCGAGGATGCAGTCATTACCGAGATGACGGAATCGACAATCACGCTCAGTACCGGCGCGGCGCACAGTATCTCGTTTGCCATACTCCCTTACGGCAAGTCGTCAGTAATTATGGCGGTGGACCGTGTTGACTCCCCGTCGACCGATGCTGTCGTGACATTCTATGACTCTCGCTGGAAACAGCTTGACTCCCGCAAACTGCTCCGGTTCCCCTCGCTTGCCGACTGGACAGGCAAACTGTCGCCCGACAAAATGGAGGAGATTGAAAACGCGTTGCCCTTCCTCATGGTCGACGCCCGGTATAATCCCGCTACTTCAACACTGACCTTTACCCCTCAGATTGGCGATTACGTATCGGTCGAGAACGCCGACAGGGTGAAGGACGCCCTTGCTCCGCAGCTCGATTATGTCTGGTCGGGTAAATCATTCAAGCCTGTTAAGCGATGACAGCCCGACTGCGTAAGAGCGACCCCGTGCTTCTTTCAGAGGCTGCGGACGAGGAGAAATCGATGACCATATCCCGGTTGTGCGCCCTGTTGCAGAAACTTGTCAAAGTGCCTGAGGTGTCCGACGTATGGGTAGTGGGGGAGCTGTCCGATTTCAACCTCCGCGGCGGCCATTGCTATGCCGACATTGTGGAGAAGGATGACGACGGGAAGCCGGTGGCAAAGATGCCGCTGCGTATCTGGAACTATCAGTTCGCCGCCCTCAACGCCAAGTTTATGGGGGGCACCGGACAGCCGTTGGCCACCGGACTGAAAGTGAGGGTGCGCGTGGCGCCGAGCATCCATAAGCTCTACGGACTATCTGTAATAGCGTCTGACATCGACCCCGCCTACACGATGGGCGACCTGATGCGGCGCCGTCAGGAAATCATCGACCGTCTCACACGCGAGGGTGTCATCGACCTCAACCGCCGCCTTGCGTGGCCCGATGTGCCTACACGGCTTGCCGTCATATCGTCACCTTTCGCGGCCGGCTACGGCGATTTCCTCAATCAGCTTTTCAACAACGAGGCCCGCATACGCTTTGATGTCAGACTGTTCGAGGCCATGATGCAGGGCGAAAAAGCGTGCCCGACCATACTTGCAGCCCTCGAACGCATAGCTGCCGAAGCCGACCGCTGGGACGGCGTGGTCATAATACGTGGCGGCGGAGCGTCGCTCGACCTGCAATGCTTCGAGGACTACAACCTCGCGGCCGCCGTGGCACAGTTCCCGCTCCCGGTCATGATTGGCATAGGCCACGAACGCGACATCACCGTGCTCGACTACGTAGCCAACCGCCGTGTAAAGACGCCGACTGCCGCTGCAGAATGGTTCATCAAGCGCGGTGAATCCCTTCTCAACCGCCTTAATTCCATAGGCGGCGCGCTCCTGCAGCGAGCCACCGACCTGATGGCAGCCGAGAAAGAACAGCTCAGTTATTTCGAAGGGGTAATATCCGTATTCCCCCTCAATGCCGTGCGGCATGCCGACACAAAGCTCACCAACAGCGTAAACGCGCTGTCCAACATAACCACACGCCGTATCATTCCCGCTCTTGAGAAAATCAACGCGATGCAGGAGCGGATAGAGCAGGCCGTGCAGTCGGCTGTCGCTCTCCGGCTCGACCGCCTCGCCGCCGACGAGCGTCTGCTGAAAGCGCTCTCGCCACAGGCCGTACTTGCGCGCGGATACTCCGTGACACGTTGCGGCGGCTGCATCCTGACCGACGCATCCGCAGTAGCGCCAGGCGCCGAACTCACGACGCAACTCGCCTCCGGCGAAATAACATCGACAGTAAAAGATTAAAGCAATCTTAATTACAAATCCTCAAATTATAGGAGGGGTGTTGCAAAACTCAAAATATACCGATTAAATTGTAGGGACGCGATACAGCCGTTTTCAACACCCCGACTGACTCAAAATAAACAATTGCAATATGGAAATAGCAGATACCAACGTGAAAGATATGTCGTACCGCGATGCCGTCAACGAACTCGACACAATACTGCGCGAGATGCAGAGCGACAATTGCGACATCGACAAACTGTCGGCAATGACGCGCCGCGCCACCGAACTTATCACCGAATGCCGCAACCGCCTTACTGCCACCGACGAGGAGCTGCGCAATATCCTCGCAACTCTCACCCCGAAATCATAACCGCACTTAAGTCTGACATATCAATCGGAAAAAGAATGTCGCAAAATTGATGTTGACGCCTGCATGATGTAGGGCTGCATCCCGGTGCAGCCCTACAAGATGGTGGAATATATTATAAGTTCTTCGACACCATCAAGTCAGACAAGTCCGACCGGTCTGACATGTCTGACCTGTCAGACTCGTCCGACCGGTCGGATACCGCTTTACTGCGCCGTAGGTGCGAGCCATAGCTCAAGCACACCTCCGCGGGCATAATCGGCATGCGAAACCTGCAATGCCGTCAGCTCCTTGCCGTTGAGTACGGCACGCTTTATGTAATAGTTGTCGGGTGCATTGTCATGCACGATGATTTTGAACTCTTCCCCCGGGCAGTATTCCGGATTGAGACGCTGCGTGATTTCATCGAAAATCGGCGACGTAATGTCGTAGGCCGGCGATGACGACGAACCTCCGTCGATTGAGAACAGTCCGATTGACATCAGTGCCGACAGCGCGCCCATCTGCCCCCGGTCTTCGTCCTGACCGCCATAGCAGAGGTCGGGAGAGGTGCCCCCGTAGGCCTGACGGCGCACGCGGCGCACCCAGTATTTTTTATTACGGATACTCCTAATTTATCGGTAATTTATCAGTAGTGCGGTGGCCTGTGCGGCAATCCCCTCCTTGCGTCCCGTGAAGCCGAGCCGCTCAGTTGTGGTGGCCTTGACTGATACGCGGTCGTCGGCAATACCGAGGTCGTCGGCGAGCGTGGCAATCATCTGAGGAATATGAGGCAGAAGTTTGGGAGCCTGCGCTATTATCGTCACGTCGACATTGGATATGGTGTAGCCGCGTTCGGCAGTCATTTCGACCACTCGCCGCAGCAGCACACGCGAATCGACTCCGCGGTATTCCTCGGCTGTATCGGGAAAATGATACCCGATGTCGCGCAGGGCCAATGCTCCGAGCAGCGCGTCGCACAATGCGTGGATTGCCACATCGGCGTCGCTGTGTCCGAGCAGACCGAGTTCGTAAGGTATTTTCACTCCGCACAGCCATAACTCCCGCTCGGGAGCGAAGCGGTGCACGTCAAATCCGTTGCCGACACGTATATCCATATCTGTCATGTTAAAAAACGCACATTATTTGTTGGCGGGGTATTGCTAAACTTCCAATTGTAGGGACGCACGGTCAGTGCATCCGGAAAGAGGATATTGATTATCAGTATATTCTCGGACGCACAGACCGTGCGTCCCTACATTGTTATCCGAAATTTTGCAGTTTTGCAACACCCCGCACACCCGGATGGCTCATAAATACCCGATTATGACGCAGACGCGATTCATCGCGTCCGCACAAATTCGTCCGTATATTTCGGGTTTTGTAAGCCTCCTCATACATGCCTATAATTATTTGCGGCGGCCGAATATTTCGCTCAGGCCGTCCATATCGAATGTAAGCGAGAAGCGGAGCGTCTGGTCAAGCGGCGACTGCTGCGCTGTCGCTATCATATATGAGGCGTCGAGGCGAAGCACATTGAGCGAGAAGCCGGCACCGATGCCGAAGTATTGGCGGTTGCCTTTGTACTGGCTTTCGTGGTAGTAGCCCGCGCGGAGGAAGAACTGCTGGTTGTAGGAATATTCCGCACCGAGTGAATAGGTAATCTCGCGCAACTCCTCCTTGAATCCGCCGGGAGCGTCGGAGAATGACTTGAAGATACCCGTGATGGGCGACATGTCCTGCCACTCCTGCAATGCGTCGAGGTATTCGCGTTCGCCGTCGGTGTCGTCGGGGTAGTCGCTCTCTCGCGGACGCGCCGGCACGAGCAGCTTGTTGAGGTCAAGCGAAAGAGCCAGGTTGTGATAGTCGGCCAGCGGGAACGTGAAGGTTGTGCCGAGGCGCAGATTGGTTGGAAGGAATGCCGGGTCTTCGCCGTTGTTGTAGTTGACTTTCGTACCGATGTTCGATATGTTCCATCCCCACGACCACTGGCACTCGTTGCGGCCTATGATGGGGTAGGTGGTGTAATATCCCGAGATGTCGGCCGAGAATGCCGATGCGCCTACTGTCTGGTCGCCGGCGTATGAGTTGGAGAAACCGAGGTCGGAATATATGTAGCGGAATACGACACCCATCGAGAATTTTTCCGACAGTTTACGCGAGTAGCCCACGTCAAACGACAGTTCGTAGGGATTGAGGCTCTGCGTGGTGATGCCGGAGGGGTCGTTGGTGTTCACTTCGCCGAGCGAGAAATAGCGCAGCGATGCCGATACGGCCTGATTGTCGTTGGAGCCGAGCTTCCAGTAGCCCGACACGTCGGCCAGGAAGATGTCGTTGACAAGTTTGCGCAGCCACGGTGTGTAGCTGAGCGATACGGCGGCCTTCGAGTAGGCGAACGCATATTTCGACGGGTTCCAGAACTGGGAGTAGGCGTCGGGGTCGGTGGCCGCGCCTATGTCGCCCATTGCGGCGCCGCGGGCATCGGGGGCTATGGAGAGGGATGTGACGCCGGTCTCTATCGGGTTGAATTCGTTTTTGATATTGTCATCGGCGTATGCCCCCTCGGTGGCGAGGAGGCATACGGTGCCGAGAATTGTCGATTTTATGAGAGTCGTTTTCATATATTACTATAACTCTAAATTGCAAAATTTATTGTAGGTAACAGCATAAATTTTACAAATATACAGGAGTCGTAGACCTCACTTCTGCTGCACGACTATGATGTTGGTCATGGGTGTATGGCCGTAGAGGTTGCCCCCCTTGCAGATGGCGTATGCGCGATACACTCCGTCGGCCACGAGGTTGCCGGTACGGTCGGTCAGATCCCATTCAAACGGGAAGCTCACGTTGTCGCGGGTGAATACGGTGTTGCCCTTTTCATCCTCGATGATGAGACGTCCGGTAGGCGTGTCGGTGAAGCTGTGGCTCAGTCCGATTGTGGCCTGAATGCGTGCGGGTTCCTCCTCGACGGTCAGCCGGGCGTTGGCCGATGTGTTGTTGATGACGAAGTCAATCGAACGCGACGCGCTGTTGCCTGCGTTGTCCGAGATGTGCAGCGTCAGTGAGTGGCGGCCGTCGGCGAGCGAGGTGAACGGATAGACGATTTCCACCGTTCCGTCGTTGTAGTTGGTCATTGCGGTGCCTACTACCGGGTAGTTCATTGTGTTGTCGATGGTGATACGGCATGTCTGACCTACTGTTCCGGTGGGGCTGTAGATGCCGCTGCCCGTTTCGGTCACCGTGGCATACATGGTGAAATCCTGGCTGGCCATGTCGCCGTTGACAAAGTCGGGAGAGTCGATATACAGGCTCGTGATTTGGGGTGCTTCGGTATCTGCCGGGCTTTCAGGCGCCGATGTGACGTCGCATGCGAGGGCAGTGGTGTAGGTCGTGGCTACTTCGCTGTTGTCGGGGAGTACGGCGGTAATGGTGGCGCGGTTGAAGCTGCCTCTGCGCACAGGCATCGGAGGGGTGAAGCTGACTGTGAATTTTCCACCGGAGACTTTGGCTATCGCTTCAACAAGCAAATCTTCATCGCAGTACACATCCCTTTCCTTGGTGTTGGCTCCCGGTGTGACGGTCGTGCGTACTATCGGCGATTCATATACCGTGAGCATTACATTTCCGTCAAACGATGCCCAGGGAGTGCCGGGGTTGGACGGGTCGTTGACATATCCGGTTATCGTGTTTTCTGCGAGTGGCAGTATGGCATTGGCTCCTTCCTGCGGGCTGTACTGCCGGCCGTTGACACTCTCGATTGTGACGCTGTGGCCGGATACGAAGAGCGGTATGGCCGGGTCGCCGCACAGGTTGTAGCACGAAGTGTTGATCATCAGTTCGTTGTCGCCGGATGATTTGTCGGTAAGGAGCGTGTTGCGGCTTATACGCAGTATGTCACCGGTAGTTGTGCCTTTGGGCGCTTTGGCGAATACGTCGGCCATGGTCTCCGCTAAGGCTTCGTTTTTGGGCTGGTATACCTCGCGGCAGGCTGCTACGACGCCGATCATGCCGCCGTTGTTCTGGAGCACCATCTCCTGTGCGAGCGATTGCTCGAGGCGGTCGAAGGTGTAGGTCTGACAGGTGGCGAGCATTGCGAACGGGAAATAATTGTATTGGGTGTTGTGCACGTCGGTCAGGTGATACAGGTTGGAGGTCCCGATGAAGTCAGGCTTGCCGTGGCCTGTGTAGTTTACGTACATCACACCTTTCTTGAGGGCCTGCTTGATGACGTTCTTGGCCGGTATGGCGGAGTTGTTTTTCAAAGGATACAATGCGCTGTATCCCTTGACGAGGGTCACTCCCGGGTTGTTGTCGATGAACGACTTTGCCGTGATGGAGTCGCCGCTGAGCAGGTGGCTGTTCTGGTCGCCGTGGTCGGTAAGCAGAAGCACACGCTGGTATATGTCGGTTGTCGGGGTGTATGTAAGGTACTGGTACACCTTGTCTACGGCTTTGGAAGCCTGCATTTCGTCAGTGACAGGTATGCGCCCTACGTTGATGTCCTGAATGTTGTTGATGAATTCCGTCGATGGGGGGGTGTCGCCGAGCATGCCGAAGTAGGCGTCGCATGAATATGCCGTGGTAAGCGAAGTCATCGATTTGTGGTAGGGGGTGCCGTAATTGAGCAGCAGCGCGCCGCGTTCCTTGAACTCGGCTCCCGTGGGGGTGAGCCCCCTGTTGTCGTAGAATGCGCCTCCGAACAGCAGCAGATGCTTCATTTTGGACGGATTGCGGTCATAGAACATTTTCATGGCCTTTCGTATGCCCCAGAGTGAAGGGGTGCCCGATGAAAATTCGTTGAATATCTCGTCCTGTTGCAGCACTATGACGTCCTGTCCGAGAAGGTCGCGGTGTATCTGCGCCAGACGTTCGGCCTGCCCGGTAAATGCGTCGGCCGACAGTATCACCATGTCGGGCACGTCGTAGGAATGTATGTTCTGGTTGTCGACTTCACCGGCGTATTCAACCGGAAGGTGGTCTTTGGTCGGGTCGAAAGCTATCGCGCGATGCGCTATATCGGAGTATTTGGTTATCTTGTATGTCGCGTTGTTGGTGAATATCGCGGTGCGTCGGGCATGATTGTAGGATGTTTCGTACTGGCGTACGTTGTAGGCTTTGTCGACATTCCATACAATCACTTCCGGATTGGCGTCGCCCACCTCGATTATGCGGCCGTTGTCGAGGGCGCAGTCGCACATGAGCATCGATGGCCGGTCGCCGAGGTTGTTGTAACGCTGGTAGGCGAATACCACACGGTCGACGGCGGCGTAGGTAAATGTCGAAGACGGTGATTTCGTCAGGCTTATGTCGCATGATGCTGCAGTGCGGGGCATCGACATCGACAGGTAGGAGTTGGCGGTAGTGGCGTTGGTGCTGAACTGCACATGGCTGTTGCTGTTGTCGAGGTTGACTGTCGATGTGGTGATGTCGTTGCGGTGGGGATAGGTGATGGAGTACCGGAGGTTCTTGCCTGAGCCTACGAGTATGTTGTGGAACACCACCTTTGAGTAAGTGATCGATGGGCTTTCGAAATAAAGGTCGTCGAGAGGGAATGAGTATTTGATTGTGTCGTTGTCCTGCGATATGTCGCGTCCGAAATAGAGCTGTCCCTGACGCACGGGTATCGTCAGTTCCTCCTCAAGTGCCGATATGTCCCAGTGATAGTTGACGAAAGGTGTGGATACGAGCGGCTTATAAGGTATGATTTCCGGATTGCATACGGGCCGGGAGTCGGTTATGAAATAATAGCCTGCATCGGCCACATTGTTGCGCTCCACATCGGGGTATGCGGGTATCGACGCCTGTTTTGCCGAAAAATATACGAGATTGGGACGCCAGTTGGATTCGCCGTAGAACAGCAGTCGGTCGTCACGGTACACTACAGGCTGCTGAGGAAGGTCGTCGGGCACGCTTTCGTCGAGCAGCTCCGACACTCCGGCTACTCCGCCAAATCCGTAGACCGTCACTGCCGACGGGTCGTCGAAGCCCCATTCGCGCAGCTGTTCGTGGGTTATTTGCTGTATTCCCGATTCATTGACACGTATTTTGACCCAGTGTCCTGATGAGAGCACTGACGACGATGTGTAATGGCCGGCATCGACTGCCGATGACGATATGGCTCCTGCGAGAGCGCAGAACATGGTGATGTAGAGCCGTGTTTTCTTCTTATATGGCATTGCTTTAAACCTTTTTCATTTAGATGATTAAGAAATGTGACTGGTTGTCGATATTGATGTGACTGATGTCGGTATTATTTTACTTTTATATTTTTATATAACGTATATTTTTATATAACGTAGGCGGTTGCGGGCTTATTGTGCCGTGTGCCTTTTCGGGTAGCTGTGCGGTGCGTCCGTGCCGCTTATTTGATATTGAATCCGAATACCTCATGACCGTTGACCGAAGCCTCTATGCGGTCGCCTATGTTTATCCCGCAGCTGAAGATAGGAGAGGGTGGGATGATGATGTCGCCGGTCTTTATTATCATATCCTTGCTCAGAAGTTTTATTGACTTCCCTATCGGCGGCATGACATTGGAGAAGGTGATGCTTTGCGGTGACGAGATGTCGACTGATTTTACCGGAGCCGCCTCAATCCATGTACCCGTAGCGAGCGCGCCGTCAAATGCGGTGGCCCAGGGCGTCCAGTTCTCGCCGGCGCTCCCTTCGGGCGATACGATGTCAAGCGGCACGAAGCGTGCGCAAAGGGTCATCATGTCGTAATACCTCGGGGCAAACCTCTCGGCGATTGATTTGCCGAGCCGGCACACAAGGTAGGCCAATGAGAAATCGCACCGCCATCTCCTTGATATTTCAGGAAGGAATACGGGGCGGTTGTCACGTATGATCGAAGAGTCGGTAGTGAGTATAAGCGATGGCAGCACGGCGTTCTCCTTGTCGCCCGAATCTCTCAGCTCAAGTATTTTCATGACGGGTATTGACTTTTGTTATGATGCGCCATCTAAACGTTTCTGGGCGTCAAGACGGTTGTACATCACGGCCAGATGGGCGTATATTGATGTGTTGGTGATTACGATGCCGCGGGGAGCGCGAATGCGGTAGGGGGTGAAATTCCACAGCGCCTTCACTCCGGCCTTGATCAGCCGGTCGGCGCCCTCCTGTGCGTGGTCTACCGGAAGCGTTATTATGCCTACCTCGACGTTCAGGCGTGTTATAGTCGTCTCGAGCGACGAGATGTCGAGTATCGGCACCCCGCAGGCTGTCTTGCCCACGATGTTCTGGTTGATGTCGAAGCCGGCCACGATGTTGAGTCCGTAATTGGCGAGGCCGGAGTCATGTATGAGCGAGCCGCCGAGCGAGCCGACGCCGAGCACCACGGCATTGTGGCGACGCTTGAACCCCAGAAACTCCTGCAACTCGTGAAACAGTCGCTTCACCTCGTAGCCTATGCGGGTCTTGCCCTTGATATTGAGAAACGACAGGTCTTTGGCTATCTGCGATGCATCGACATTGAGCTCTCTCGATATGGCGGTCGACGAAACATACTCGATGCCACGCTCGTCAAGAAGTGTGACGTATGCCAGATACCACGGCAGACGGCGCAGCGCCGGCTCCGGAATCATCGCTTTGTCAGTGTTTTTTGTCGTCGTACTCATAATTTTTTTCAGCGTGCAAATATACAAAATATTTGCGTGTCTGCAAATAGCGCATGACGGGCAATGCCCGGCGCACGGTGCCGCAGGCTATTTGACAGGCCGCAAATATACAAAAAAATATGATAAGCGGTCTCCTCCCCGACTTAAATTTATGTTAATATATAATGTGGCCTGCCTTATAAAACTCATGGCGCCGCATCTGTTTTCACAAACCGATGAGGCGCCATAAGTTTTAAAACAATAGCTTCTTGTATAATTATCCGATGCAAAATTACTGCGACATTACGGAAGCGCAAATACCTAAAAGTAGGTATTTTTAATGCCCGGATATCGGGAAACGGCGCGGCGCGACGGCAATTCACACAAAATATCGTAAAATTGGCTGATTAAGTTTTGACATAATCAAAAAAAAAGTTATCTTTGTGCGCTTCAATGCGGCCGTGCCACGGTGGCTGCGGCCGTCCGCAATCAATACCAATCGTTAAAATAAAAATAAACACAAATCATAAATGTCAGCATTAGAACACATTAGAAAACGGCCGGCCTTGGTTATATCTATACTCGGCCTCGCCCTCGTATTGTTTATCATCACAGCGGTTTCCGACAATATCTTCTCCTTTTTCGGTGACCGCGACACCGCAGTAAAAGTCGACGGTGAAAAATTGAAATATGACAAGTGGCACCGCGCATCGGCCCAGATTGCCGACCGCATGCGCCAGCAGGGTCAGGATGATTTCGACAACTCGTATGCCGACGAAATGGCCCTCCAGACCATTGTCGACGAAGAACTTTTCGACCGCCAGATTGAAAAGCTCGGCATCAATGTCACCGATGAAGAGATGGAAGCATACCTCTTCGGCGAAAATTCGATTGCAACTCCCGAAGCTCAGCGCTACGGTTTCCCCTCAGCCGAAGACTTCTATTCGTATGCCTACTCCAACGATAACGGCTCGCAGGAAGCTCGTGCCATCTGGGAGGATATGGAAAATCGTATCCGCCGTCAGATTCTTACCGCCAAATATCAGCTGCAGCTCGGCGCAATCACAGCCAACAAACTCGACGCAAAGGCTTATTACGATGAAAACAAAAACGTCACCCTCAATGTGGCTAAAGTTGACTACGTAGGTCTTCCCAACGATGACTTCAAGGTCACCGGCGATGAAATCAAAGACCGCTACAACAAGCAGAAGGAAAGCTACCGCCTCGACAACGAAGTGCGTCTCGTTGACTATATCCTCGTTACTCCCACTCCCTCGGCCGAAGATGCAAGCGCGGCCAGCGACGACGTGCTCAACGCCGTTTCGCGCCTGAAGTCGACTCCCGGCACCGAGGCAATCGCAGGCAACTATGCCTTTGAGACGACAGTCCACACCGGAAGCGCATCATCTCTTCCCGCCACGCTCCGCAATGCCATCGACCGTATTCAGGCCGACACCGTGGTAATGCTCAGCTTCAACGGTTCTGCCTACAACATCGCAAAGTTCCTCGACGCGAAGACCGGTGTCGAGAAAGCTGATGTGGATTTCTTCATTACCGACAACGCCATTCTTGCCGTCGACTCTATCAAAGCCGCTGTCAATGCAGGCGACGTAGCCCAGTATGGCGACAGCGTGCAGAAAGTAAGCCAGAAAGAACTTAAACTTATTGACAATGCGGTTCTCGCCGATTATGCCGATACATTCATCAACGCTCCCGCCGAGGCTGTCGTAGTCACCGACAAGGATTTCAAGAGCAATATCCTCTCAGCCCTCTTCGGCAGTCAGGTCGATCCCTCACGCATGGACATGGACGCTATCGGCGTATGCTATAAGGTAAACAGCGTGGAGGAAGCTCAGCCCATCTACGAGGTAGCTTCAATCACCCGCAAGCTCGTCCCCTCCGAAGAGACTATATCCAACCTCCGCAAGGAACTCTCCGACTACAGCATCAAGAATGCCAACGCCGAAGCGTTCAAGAAAAATATCGGTTCGTCAAGCTTCCATATCGAGCAGGGACGCGTCAGCGGCGACCGCTTTGCCGTAATCGGCCGCAACGGCCAGCGTATCCCCCAGACCGTATCGCTCGTACGCTGGGCTATGGAAGATGCCAAGAAGGGTGATGTATCCGAAGTTGTCGACGCTGGCGACTCATTCATCGTGCTCGCAGTGACCGACGTATACGACGGCGATTATGTACCTGTAAGCGATGCCACCGTGACCGAGCAGATCACCGACGAACTCCGTGCCGAGAAGAAAGGCGCGAAACTCGTCAACGACTACAAAGGCAAAGGCAAGAATGTCGACGAATATGCCGCAGCGATGGGCACTCAGCCCGTCACCGTGCGTGCCAACTACGCTCAGAACGACGGCGGTATCTTCCGTGGCGATGCCAAGTTCCTCGCAGCTGTCGGCACCGCTGAGAAAGGCAAGCTCGTAGGTCCCGTTGCCACAGGTTCGGCAGCAGTGGTATTTGAAGTGGTGGATGTTGACAACGCCGGCGGCGATTTCAACTTCGATCAGATAGCTCCGATGGCTGCCCGCATGTTCCAGTTCAATGTCAACCAGGCTCTCCGTGCCAACAAGGATATTGACTACAAGGCTCTCCGTTTCGAGACCCGTGAATAATACGAAAACTGCGAATGATAAAATATTAAGAAAGATATTATAGAGAATATCATTCTACTTAATCCAACAATAAGTGCGGAGTCGATGTGTAATCGGCTCCGCACTGCTATTCACAATAATCAAAAGCGTCGGTCATCCGTTATTCAATTATATTTTATACCTTTGCAATCGCTTCAATAAGCCAAATGTATACGGGAGTAATGCTTGGCCGCTATTGCATAAGTCTGTTTGGTCAACAATGTAGGGACGCACGGTCTGTGCGTCCGATAATTAGTTGATAATCAATGCTCGCCTTTCGGACGCACAGACCGTGCGTCCCTACATTGTTGGAAGCCTCCCGAATAATTTTGGAAAAATATGATGAAACTTACAGATATAGAGAAACTCTTTGCCGGCGATGTCCGTACTGAGGCTATCGCTGCGCTTGTCAGGGAAAAGGGCACACGCCGTGTCAACGTGGTCAATACCGCAGGCTCCTCCCTGTCGATGATGCTCTCGCAGTTGCCGCGGATGAAGCATCCGGTGGTAGTGGTGGGCGACTCTCCCGACGATGCCGGCTACATATATCATGACCTTTCCCGACTGGCAGGGGAGGAGGCCGTGGCATTCTTCCCGTCGGCCTACAAGCGTGACATCAAGTACGGCAAGATTGACCCGCCGTCCGAAATACTGCGTACCGACGCGCTGTCGCGGTGGCATTCCGACAAGCGGCTGCGTTTTGTAGTCACATGTCCCAAGGCGCTTGCCGAGCGTGTCGCTCCGCGCGAGAGCATCGACAACTCCACCATGCATATCGTGCGAGGCAAGGAATATGACCTCGTGCAGCTCCAGGCATGGCTGCGCGACAACGGTTTCACCCGCCAGGACTACGTCTACGAGCCGGGACACTACGCCGTGCGCGGCTCCATTCTCGATATTTTCGGTTTCAGTTTCGAGCTTCCCTACCGCATCGACTTCTTCGGCGACGAGGTCGAATCCATACGCACATTCGACATAGAGACTCAGCTGTCGCGCGAGAAACTTGATGCCGTTTCCATATCCTCCAATGTGGCAGTATCGTCGCAGGGCGACTCCCTGCTGCGTTTCATCGACCCATCCACGCTGTTGTGCTGCCGTGCGCCTCACGACGTGGTGCTCGCCGTGAAAAGTATCGCGGCCGAGGAGTTCTCGCAGTCGTCGTTGCTTGCCGACGAGGGCGACCGCGACGCTATGAAACAGGTCGTCGACGCCGAAGCGTTCGAGGCCGATTTCGACAGCTTCCGCATGCTCGCGTTCAATGCCGGAGGTGCGGCGGCGTTCAAGGATGCTCCGACAGTCGATTACAATTGCTCTCCACAGGCTCTCTACCATAAGAACTTTGACCTTATAGCCGAGTCGTTCATACGTTTCCAGACCGACGGCTACGATATATATATCCTCAGCGACAGCGCCCGGCAGCAGGACCGTCTCCGCGCCATATTCGACGACCGCGGCGACAAAATCAGTTTCATCCCCGTCGATGCCACGCTCCATGAGGGATTCATCGACCACCCGCGCAAGCGCTGTGTGTTCACCGACCACCAGATATTCGACCGTTTCCACAAATACAGCCTCCGCAGCGACCGCGCCCGTTCGGGCAAGCTCGCCATGTCGCTCAAGGAGCTCGGTGCCATCGAGCCGGGCGACTATATCGTCCACATCGACCACGGCATAGGCAAGTTTGGCGGATTGCTGCGCACCAGCGTCAACGGCCACCCGCAGGAGATGATAAAACTCATCTACAAGAACAACGACTTCATCTTCGTGTCCATCCACTCGCTCCACAAACTCTCGAAATACCGCGGAAAAGAGGGCGTCGAGCCTACGCTCAACAAACTCGGCACCGGAGCATGGAACAAGATAAAGGAACGCACCAAGACGCGCCTGAAGGACATCGCGCGCGACCTCATAAAGCTCTACGCTGCGCGCAAGGAGCAGAAGGGATTCAGTTTCTCCCCAGACAGCTACCTCCAGCACGAGCTCGAGGCATCGTTCATCTACGAGGATACTCCCGACCAGGTCACGGCCACAGCCGCCGTCAAGGCCGACATGGAGAGTGATCGCCCGATGGACCGACTTATCTGCGGCGACGTCGGTTTCGGCAAGACCGAAGTCGCCATCCGCGCCGCCTTCAAGGCAGCTACCGACGGCAAGCAGGTGGCCGTGCTCGTGCCTACCACGGTGCTCGCATATCAGCACTACAACACGTTTAAAGACCGTCTGCGCGACTTTCCCGTGCGCGTCGACTATCTCAGCCGTGCGCGTTCGGCGAAGCAGACACGCGAAATTCTGGCCGATCTGGCCGACGGCAAAATCGATATTCTTGTCGGCACGCACAAACTTATCGGAAAAAACGTGAAGTTCAAGGACCTCGGACTGCTCATCGTCGACGAGGAGCAGAAATTCGGCGTCGCCGTCAAGGAGAAACTCAAGCAGATGAAAGTCAACGTCGACACCCTCACCATGTCGGCCACGCCTATACCGCGCACTCTCCAGTTTTCGCTTATGGGTGCCCGCGACCTCTCGGCCATACAGACTCCGCCGCCCAACCGTTACCCCGTTGTCACCTCGGTCGATTCGCTTACCGACGAACTGCTCACAGAGGCCGTAAACTTCGAGCTGTCGCGCAACGGTCAGGTGTTCATCGTCAACAACCGCATCGAGGGGCTCAACGACCTCAAGGCCATGATTACGCGGCTTGTGCCCGACGCCAAGGTGCTTATCGCACACGGGCAGATGCCGCCCGAGCAGCTTGAGCAGGCCATCATCGACTTTTCCAACGGCGATTACGACATCCTCCTCTCCACCACCATCATAGAGAGCGGTATCGATATGCCCAACGTCAACACCATCATAGTCAACAACGCGCAAAATTTCGGCCTCTCCGAGCTTCACCAGCTCCGTGGACGTGTAGGCCGCTCCTCGCGCAAGGCGTTCTGCTACCTTATGGTCCCTCCCGGAGTGCCCCTTTCGCCCGTAGCGCGCCGCCGTCTGCAGGCCATAGAGAGCTTCTCCGACCTCGGCAGCGGTATACATGTGGCGATGCAGGACCTCGACATCCGCGGCGCCGGTAACCTGCTCGGAGCCGAGCAGAGCGGTTTTATCGCCGACCTCGGATATGAGGCATATCAGAAAATTTTGAAGGAAGCAGTCGTCGAGCTTACCACACAGGAATTCGCCGACACGCTTACCGCTCAGAACGATGTCACCGGCAGCGAGGATTTCGTGGCCGACTGCGTCATCGAGAGCGACCTCGAAGTGCTCCTTCCCCCCGACTACGTCCCGCAGGAGAGCGAGCGCATCAGCCTTTACCGCGAGCTCGACGGCATCACGCGCCGAGAGGACCTCGACGCCTTTGCCGACCGTCTCCGCGATCGCTTCGGCCCCATTCCACCCGTGGCGCAGGAACTGTTGCTCATACCGATGCTGCGCCGCAACGCGCGCCGTCTCGGCATCGAGAAAGTAGCATTGAAGCAAGGCATAATGTACATCTATTTCGTCGACGAGACCAACAAAGCCTACTACCAGTCGCCCATGTTCGGCCGCCTGCTCAACTACCTGCAGCGCAACCCCCGGCGCGTGGCAATCCGCCAGCGCGACCAACGCCGTTCCTTCGCCATAAAATCCGTAACAACAGTAGCCGAAGCCTCAGCCATCCTCACCGAAATCCTCTCCCTCGACAGCATCTGACCATGCTATAACCCACAGTCTTTGCCATCGTGTCATACGAGAGTCCGACCGGTCTGACATGTCAGACTCGTCAGACCACTCTGATCGGTGGAACCCAATAAACCGCAACAGGCTGCCCGATAATTTCGGGCAGCCTGTTGCGGTTTATTGACTGACGACAGTCTTTAGCGGCCTCCGCCGAGCGATTGGTAGAGGTTGATTACGGCCTGGGCTTTGGCAAGTTCGCAGTTGAGCTGCGACATCTGTGCCGAGAGAAGGCTTGACTGCGCTGTCAGTATTTCGAGGTAGGTGGCGCCGGCAGCGGCGAAAAGCTCTTTGGTGTAGTATTCGGCTTTTTCGAGGTTGTCGACCTGCTCGGCGAGCAGTACGCCTTTCTCGTTGTTCTTGTCGTAGGTGGTGAGAGCGTCAGACACCTCGGCGGTAGCGCTGAGCAACGTGTACCGGAATGTGTTGAGCGACTGTTGCTGGCGTGCTTTTGCAGCTTCGAGGCGTGCGATGTTCTGACCGCGCGAGAAGATAGGTGCCACCAGTGTGCCTGCAAGCGAGGCAAACCAGTCGCCGGGGTTCTTGATGAACGAGCCGAACGAGTTGGTGAACCCGTAGTTGGCGGTTATCGACAGGCCGGGATAGAAGGCTGCACGGGCTATATTGGTGGTGTAGTAGGCCTGTGCGAGGGCTTCCTCGGCGGCGCGTACGTCGGGACGTGCTGCGAGTTCGCGCATCGGCACTCCGTCGCGGAATATCGCGGGAGCCACAAGGCGTGCTTCGGGCGATACTTCCCATTTCTGCGGCATCGTGTTGAGAAGCAGCGACATCGTGTTGTTGGCCTTGTCGAGTGCAACCTCAAGGTCGGTGATTGACGAGAGCACGCTCAGATAGTTGGCCTGGCTTTGTACTACGGCTGCCTCGTTGGTACGGCCGGCGAGCTTGTAGTCCTTCATCGTCTGCACGTTCTCGCCCCATATCACGGCTGTCTCGCGCGAGAGCTTGAGCTGGGCCTGGAGTATGGCGATGGAGTAGTAGCAGTTGGCCACGCCTCCGATTATCTGCGAGCGTACTGCCTGTTCGTAATCCTTGGCCTGCTGTTCGGCCGACTCGGCGAGTCGTTTGTTGTTGAGCAGTTTGCCGAAGATGTCAACTTCCCATGATGCCGACAAGGGTATGGTGTAGTTCCATCCGGTGAGTTTCTCGTTGCTCACTGACGATGCTCCGCCGGTGGGAGTGAGCGTCAGCGAGGGGAAATAGCTCATGCGGGCGCCGCGCAGGTTGGCGTGGGCGATGTCGACGTTGAGTTTGGCGTTTGCAAGGTCGACATTGTTGGCGAGAGCCTTGTTGATGAGGTCGGCGAGCATCGGGTCGGTGAATACATCCTGCCACTGCAAGTTGCCGAACGCGCGTGCGTCGCCTTCCGAAGCCTTTGCCTCGACATATTCCTGCTGGAGCGGGGTGTCGGCAGGCATCTCGAATTTCTTATATAGTCCGCAGCCGGTGAGCATTGCCACCGCGAGGGTGGCAACGGCCGGGCGTGCTATGCTTTGAATTTTTATCATAGTTGATGTTTTTAGCTTAAATACCGTATCAGCGTGAATATTGTTCAATCTCCGAGTTGATGCCTTCGTTGTCGGTATCTTTCCATTTGAGCGGAGATATTTTCTCATGTATCTTCTGGAAGATGATGAACAGTGCCGGCACGAAGAATATCTGGAGTATCATACCGATTAACATACCGCCGATGGCTCCCGTACCGAGTGTACGGTTGCCGACAGCGCCTACGCCGTGGGCGAACATCAGCGGCAACAGACCGATGACGAGGGCCAGCGACGTCATCAGGATAGGACGCAGACGAGCTGCGGCACCCTGGATGGCGGCATTGAAGATTGACATGCCGGTGCGGCGGCGTTCGAGCGCGAACTCGATGATGAGGATGGCGTTCTTGGCCAGAAGGCCGATAAGCATGATCAACGCAATCTGCAGGTAGATGTTGTTCTCGACTCCGAAGATGGCTGCGAACACGAATGTACCCATAAGTCCGAACGGAATGGAGAGCAGTACGGCGAACGGGAGGATGTAGCTTTCGTACTGTGCCGACAGAAGCAGGTAGACAAAGAGGAGGCAGAGGCCGAATATCATGGCTGTCTGGTTGCCTGACTGGTTGCCCTGTTCGCGGGTCATACCCGAGTATTCATATCCGAAACCTGCGGGAAGCGTCTCGGCAGCCACGCGTTCAACGGCTTCAAGTGCCTGGCCCGATGAGAATCCGGGGTTGGGGTTACCGGTCACGGATATTGACTGGAACATGTTGAAGCGGTTCAGAAGGTCGGGGCCGTAGACACGCTGGAGTGTCACGAAGTTGTCAATCGAAGCCATCTCGTTGCCGTTGCGCACCTTGATGCTCGAGAGCGTCTCGGGCGATACGCGTGCTTCGGGATTGGCCTGCATCATGACGCGGTAGATTTTACCGAAACGGTTGAAGTTGGACACATACATACCTCCGTAATATCCCTGAAGGGTCGAGAGTATGGTCTGCGGGCTGATGCCGGCCTGCTTGGCCTTGGCGGCGTCGATGTCGACCATATACTGCGGGAATGTCGGGTTGAAGGTGGTGTAGGCCATCTGGATTTCGGGCTGCTGGTTGAGCTGCGCGAGGAAGCCCTGCACTACGGCGAAGAATTCATTGATGTCGCCGCCGGTCTTGTCCTGCATCTTGATTTCGAAACCGTTGGTTACCGAGTATCCCGAAATCATCGGGGGAGCGAATGCCACGACACGTCCGTCGGTGACGGCCTGTGAGGCGATGCCGTAAATGCGTTTTACAATATTGTCCACGCTCTCTTCCTCGCTGCGTTCTTCCCAGTCCTTGAGCTTGACGATGAACGTACCGTAGGTGGCGCCTTGTCCGGCAATGAAGCTGTAGCCTGCAATCTTCTGGCTGTACTTGACGCCGGGGGTAGCGCGTATGATATTGTCGACCTGGTCGAGCACTTCAATCGTGCGTTCCTGCGACTGTCCCGGAGGCATGTCGACCATCACGAACAGCACGCCGGTGTCCTCGTTGGGCACAAGTCCGGTCGGTGTCTTGGCCATGAGCCATACGAGCAGTACCATCGTACCGGCTACTGCGGCAAGTGCCGCCCATTTGAGCTTCCCTATGCCGGTTATGATGCCGCGGTAGTCTTTGAGCAGTCCCGAGTATCCTGATTCAAACCCTTTGTGGAAACGGGGACTGAAAATACCGAACACGGTAAGGACAGCCACGCCGATAGCCGTTATGAGTTTCCATGATTCCGACGAGTTGAACCACCCCAGAATCATGAACAGGATAGTGGCTATTACGAAAATCAGTGTCAGCAACGGGTGGAAGTTGATGGTGAAGCGGCGGCGGTAGCCTTTGGCCACAGTCTTGCCGGCTTCGGAGATGGCCTCGCCGATGCGCTCCTTGACGGGGCGCTTGTCATCGTGTGCCTTGAGGAACACGGCACAAAGCGCAGGCGACAGCGTAAGCGCGTTGAGCGCCGAGAAGCCGATGGCTATGGCCATGGTAAGACCGAACTGCTGGTAGAACACACCTGATGTGCCCGACATGAATGATACCGGGATGAACACGAGCATCATCACGAGCGTGATTGATATAAGGGCCGAGGCTATCTCGCCCATGGCGTCGATTGATGCCTTGCGCGAGCTCTTGTATCCCTGGTCGAGCTTGGCATGCACCGCCTCGACCACCACTATGGCGTCGTCGACCACAATCGCGATGGCGAGCACGAGAGCCGAAAGAGTGATGAGGTTGACAGAGAAGCCTATGAGCTTCATCACGAAGAACGTACCGATAAGAGCCACAGGTATGGCGATGGCGGGAATGATGGTGGAGCGGAGGTCCTGAAGGAAGATATAAACCACGAAGAACACGAGCACGAACGCCTCAAGCAGCGTCTTGAGCACCTCATGGATTGAGGCGTAGAGGAAGTCGTTGTTGTTCATCGGGATGCTGAATTCAAGGCCCGGCGGGAGGTCGGACTTCAGCTTGTCAATCTCGGCGAGACACTCGTTGATAATCTGCGTCGCGTTGGAGCCTGCGGTCTGGAAGATGATGGCCATGGTGGCTACCTGGCCGTTGAGAGTGGCGCCGAAGCCGTATTGCACTTTGCCGAGCTCCACATCGGCTACGTCGCCCAGACGCAGCACCTGTCCGTTGGAGTCGGCACGTATTACTATGTTCTCGAACTCTTCGGGCTGCGACAGACGGCCGCGGTATTTCATCGTGTACTGGAATGTCTGGTTGCCCTGCTCGCCGAATGCGCCCGGGGCGGCCTCGATGTTCTGTTCGGCGAGGGCTGCCGATACGTCGGAAGGCATAAGGTTGTACTGTGCCATGACTTCGGGTTTGAGCCATATACGCATCGAGTAGTCTGCGCCGAAACTCATCACGTCACCCACGCCCTGCACGCGCTGGAGTACCGGAATGACATTGATTTTCATGTAGTTGTCAATGAATTCGGCAGTGTATTCAGCGCCCGGCTGAGCCGAAAGCGCCACGCCGAGCAGCATCGAGGTCTGGCGTTTCTGGGTCAGGACGCCCACTCTCGTTACTTCGGCGGGGAGCAGGTTCTGAGCCTTGGCCACGCGGTTCTGCACGTCGACGGCAGCCATGTCGGGGTCAAAGCCCTGTTCGAAATACACTGTGATGTCGGCCGAGCCGGTATTTGTGGCTGTCGACTCCATGTAGGTCATGCCTTCCGCACCGTTGATTGACTCCTCAAGGGGCGCAATCACTGAATTGAGCACTGCCTGGGCGTTGGCTCCGGTGTAGGTGGTCGATACACGGATTGTAGGAGGTGCGATGTCGGGATACTGAGTCACCGGAAGCGATGTCAGACCGATGATACCCAACAGCACGATGAATATTGAAATCACCGTCGAAAGCACCGGACGGTTAATAAATGTATCAAGCTTCATTTCGTGTGGAATATTTTCCGTTTATATGTTAAATATGATGGTTTGCACGCCGGCCGCTGCCGGCCGGCATGGTGCGTTTTTATTGTTGCTGGGCCTGCTGGGCTTCCTGCTGGGCGGCCTTTGCGGCAGCGTCGACAGGCGCGATTTCCATGTTGGGGCGCAGCTTGTTGCCTACACCCTCCACGGCTATTACATTGCCGGGTTCAAGTCCGGAGGTGACAACGTATACTTTGCCGTCGTTGATTTTAGAGATGGTGACGGGGGTGGACACTACTTTGTTGGAATCGTTTACCACGTAGACGAATTTGCGGTCCTGAAGCTCGAATGTGGCTTTCTGCGGTATGACGATTACATTCTCCTCATGCATCGGTATGACAATCTGGCCGGTGGAGCCTGAACGGAGCATGCCGTTGGGGTTGTCGAAGAGAGCCCTTACCGTGGCTGCGCCGGTGCCGGTGCCTATCACGCCTGATACTGTGGCTACTTTGCCCTCGACAGGGAATATGGATCCGTCGGCGAGCTGCAGTTTCACCGCAGGCATCTGCGCTATCTGCTGCTCAAGCGATTTGGTACCGTTCTCCGTCATGTCGAGAATGTCTTTTTCGGTGAGCGAGAAATATGCGTAGACCTGAGAGTTGTCACTCACCGTAGTAAGAGGCTGGGCCATCGAAGGCGATGCGAGCGAGCCTTCGCGGAAAGGCATCGAGCCTATCACGCCGGCGCTCGGTGCCGTCACCACGGTGTAAGCGAGGTTTTTGCGTGCCGAAGTCAGCGCCGCATTTGCGGTGGCGAGATTTGACTTTGCGTTGGCCAGGTCGTTTTTGGCGAGCTGGTTCTCATATTCGGAGATGATGTTTTTGTCGAAGAGAGCCTGTTTCTGGTCGGCGGTCATCTGTGCCGACTTCACGGCGGTCTGGGCTGCGCTTACGGCTGCCGATGCCTGGTCGACGGCAGCCTGGTACTGTACCTGGTCGAGCACGAAGAGTGTCTGGCCTTTCTGTACGCGCTGGCCCTCGTCGACGAGCACCTGTGTGATGAATCCCGACACTTGCGGACGTATTTCAATGTCTGTTTTTCCCTTGATTGTGGCGGGGTAGGACTGCGATAAGTCGATGTCGCTGTAGGCTACCGTCTGTGTCGCGATGGTGGGTGCCGGCATTTGCTGCTGGGCCTGGTCCTCCTTTTTCGAGCATGACACAGATGTCACTAATGCTACGGCCATCATTGTGGCGGTTGCTTTGGTTGTGATTAGTCGTTTCATTACTTTTTATACTGTTTCTCTGTTAGTTAATTCTGTATTATATCGAGTCATCCCTTTGTCGGGCATCCTCAGGCTCTCGCCGCGGCTGCCGTTCCCTCATGCCGTGACGTCGGTAAAGTGTATGGCGTGACGTCGGCTAAGTGTATAATATGTGCAAAGTTACCAACAATAACGTCTAAAAGCCGCTAAAAAATGATTAAAAGATGTTACTGTTAACTTTTATTAGTAAGCCGTGCATATATTGTCGATCCATAATGTCAGTCCGATTGTGCCCGTGTATGCATCGCCCGAGGCGGCCGATGCCATCACTATTATGTGGGTCGGCGCAGCGTTGGCGTTGTCCCAGCCTACTTCCTTGACCGGCACCATCTTGCCCTTGCTGTTGCGGGCGTAATAGCTCTTGTCGGCAGGTATGAGACCCATGTACGGGCGGTAGTCGGGCGATGACGTGATGTCGCCGTATAGGATCGGAAGCCTGTAGCCGTTGACCCATCCCGAAGTGGATTTGTCGAACCGTACTCTTGCCGTGCCTACACGCCTGGCGTATATATTTCCCTTTTCGTCCTCCCACCGGCGCTGGAGATACACAAGCACTTCGGCGTTCTCATGCCCGGGAAGCTCCTTTTTCTTCCCGAATCCGCTTGAGTAGACGCGGCCGGCGTTGGCGGGGATTTCGAGGCGGTAGTCGAAACAGAGCGCTTTCGGGCGCCGGGTGAACGGTATGCCCATCTCCATCTTGCTGTAAGGGTCGGAGGTGGAGCCGATAGGTTCAATCATTTCCCCGAGAAATATCGAACCTGCCACGACCACATCTATGTTGATGATTCCGGCTGCTTTGCAACGTTCCATTATGGTGGTCAGTTTGGCGCATTTGTCCGACCCCGTGCGGGTGTCGGGCACTACGGCGCAGCTGCCTTTCGATATGCCCATCACTTTGGCATAGACGTTTGACGTGGCCCAGGGCGAGCCTCCGAGATTCTTATATGCTTTCGCGCCTTCTATGGTCTGCGCGGGCCCTATCTCATAGAGTGTCTTGGTGTGGCCGCCGATGATTTGCGACTCAGGTATGTTGCGCGTGATCCAGCTGTTGAAATCGCCGTATCTGAATGGTTCGGTCTTTGATTGGGAGAAGCCCGGAAATGTTGCGGCATTGCACACGGCGAGCGCGGCGACGCATTTCCATATAGCTACTGTAAATTTTCCCATTATAATTGTATTTTCTGCTTCTTATCGTTAAATTCGACTGCAAATATAAGTAATTAATGACAGTAATTATCCTTTTTTACTCCACGTAAGCCATTTCCCCTACAATTTTAGAAAATCTGACTATTTTTAAAGGGAAAACGACATCAGAAAAATGTCAGTGACAATCGTGTGACAAAAAAGTGACAATTAAATGAAAAAAAATTATAAATAAAATTTTGGATTTGAAAATAATTGTTTACTTTTGCAGCGATAAGTAACTGTTCTAAGTTATTTTGATAATGAGAATAGTTTGTATAAAATAATTTTGAACAGTTACTTAATATTCCTAAAGTCAATAAACGTCCCCCATGCGCACAGGTTTACCGGCCATCATGGACGTATCCAAGAAACTATTTATTTATAGAGCTGATTGAAGGCTTCCGATATGGCTGAATGTCAGTATAATTCATCACTTTTACGGGTAAAAGAAAATTTTAAGTTCTATTTATATTTTTTGTAACGAAAATTAACCTAAAGTCATGTTTAATCATTGCTCGAAAAAGCTAATTTTCCCGCTTCTTGCATGTGCTGCGACTATGTCCCATGCCGAAGTGGTGACAGTAGACAGTGCCAAGCAGTTAGCGGCTGAATTCTTCAGCGCCGGCAGCTTTGACCGATTGGCTTCGACAGATGCCCTTGACCTGGCATACGTTTGCGGTACGGCATCCCACCCGGTTTATTATGTGTTCAATGCCCGTGAGGGTGCGGGCTACATCATCATCTCGGCCGACGACTGCACCACACCGGTGCTCGGTTACTCACTCGAGGGACGTTACGACGCGTCGATGATGCCTCCCGCAATGAACTGGATGATGCACGGACTTGAAAGTGAAATCAAGGCGGCTCCGTCGCTTCAGCGGCCTGTGCCTATGGCCGAGCGCCGTAAGATGGTGCGCCGCGCGGCACAAAGCAATGAGAGAATCCTTCTCGAAACACCGCAGTGGCGTCAGGAAGCCCCCTTCAACCGTCATATACCCGGCAATGCCCTTACCGGCTGCGTAGGCACTGCCATGGCCATGATCATGAAGTATCACGCCTACCCCGAGCATGGTACCGGAAGCTACAACGGAGTGAATTTCGATGTCGCCTATGACTGGGACAACATGCGCATGGACGCATACCGTTCAGGTTATTCCGATGCCGAAGCCGAGGCCGTATCCACCCTCATATACCATACAGCCTCAAGTATCGGCACCCAGTTCGGTTACTCGGGTTCGAGCGCCTACGAAGTGAAAGTGCCCGCAGCCCTTGTCAACTACTTCGGCTATGACCCCGGAGTATCATATAAAAAGCGATCGGAGACCCCAACACAGGCCGAATTCGACCGCCTGGTCGAAAACGAGATACGCCAGCACCGCCCCGTGCTCTATTGCGGTCAGGACGTTACCGCCGGCCATGCCTTCGTCGTCGACGGCTACGACCCCCTCACGGGAATGATACATGTCAACTGGGGCTGGGGTGGCGCCGACGGCAACAACAACGGCGGATGGTATGCGAGCACCGCTCTCAACCCTACCGTAAGCCAGTCACACAGCTTCAACAACCTTACAACTATTATCTACAATATCAAACCGGGCAACGGTTCCAACTCGGCATGGTCGCCGCTGCATATCACTGCCGACGGCCGCCAGCCCGGCATGAGCTCCGACCTCGACGGCGACCTTGTGGCAGGGAAGGAATTTACCGTTCGCGTCGGCAACATCAAGAACCTCAGCTACGACAAATTCTCCGGAAAATTCGCCGTTGCCCTCTTTGATGCAGAAGGCACTTTCAAATGCACGCTGAGCAAGATTGACGGCATGACCCTTGCCGGCATGGCAATCTATCCGTCAGCCTCCGTGGCCTATCTCTGCCGCCTTCCTGAAGGGACGGCTGTCGCCGACGGCGACATGATAAGGATGGCCACAAGCGCCGACAACGGGCAGACATGGCTCCCGATGGCCGGCGAGCTTGTCACCGTAAATGAAATTCCCGCCAAAGGCGCCGTTCCACAATACTTCTCCGTGAGCACTCCCGGCGCGATTTCGGGCGCTGCCTTCACAGGCGACAGCAAGGTGATAAAGGGATGGAACTATACATTCCGAGTAGTCCCCTCCAATCCCGAGCGCGATGTCGTCACCGTCAAAGGCAACGGCTATCTGCTCACTCCCGGCGCTAACTATACCTACACTATAAATAATGTGCTTGACGACATGGAGATTGCCGTCTACGTGCAGCCTGCTTCCGAAGTGAAGGAGAAACGCAGCATCTGGGTAGGCCAGCCCGGCACTCTCGAGACTCTCATACAGGGTGCCGATGCAGGCACTATCAAGGACCTCACCCTCTTCGGCACGATTGACGCACGCGACTTCGCTTTCATGAAATCGAGCATGAAGCTCACCCGCCTCGACCTTTCGGGTGTAAGGATTGCCGCCAACGGTACAAACCAGGCAAATGCCATACCGCGCGAGGCTTTCCGCAACCTCTGGAGCCTGAAAGAGGTGATACTCCCCTCCAGCGTCAACCGCCTGAACAACGGATGCTTCCGTCTGTGCGGCATTACAAGCATCGTAATCCCCGCAGCGGTAAATACATACGAATATAATGTGTTCAACGGTTCCTCCAATCTGAAAGATGTATGGGTGCTTAATCCTACCCCCGCATTCGTAAACTGGTGCGTGTTCTACGGAACACCCTCCGACAGGACCGTACACTGTGTCAATATGGGAGCGGCCGGAGCCTACAAACAGAACAAATACTGGAACCAGCCCGATATTGACGCCAATGTGACATTCACATGTCCCTGGCAGGACAAGCAGGAATTCCCGACCGTCACCGACTGTGCGTTCGCCGTGATGGAGGACAAGGATGTGAAATTCACCTGCGATACCGACCCCGGACGCTATGCTCCCGGTACCAAAATCATTTTCAAGGCCGAGCATATAGCCGACGACGACAACCGCATGGACGTATATGCCAACTCCACCCTGCTTAAGCCCGATGCCGAAGGATACTATTCCACGACTCTCGCTGCCGGCACAATTATCCACTTCGACCTCGTGGAGCCTGCCGCTGTAAGCGAACTTCCCTCTCCCTGGGTGCTTACCGACGCCACAGGCAGTGTCGGCCTGCTTACCGACGCCGTCAACGTGATGCCCGGTGTGCCGTTCACAATCCGTGCCAATGCTTTCGACGCCCCCTCCAAGGCTTTCTGGGCAGCAGTGCTCACCACTGCCGACGGACGCATCAAGGAGTTCATCTCGCCTGTAAGCAACTGGTCAGCCGAGCCCGGCACTAACTTCAGGATGAATATATCATGCTGCGTCAAGGATGCTACCGTGCGTGAAGGCAATCTTATCCGTCTCGTCACCTCTATCGACAAAAAGAACTGGAAACTGGTACAAGGTGCCAACGACAATGTCATAGCGGCCCTTCCGGCTCTCAACAATACAACTCCGGTCTACAACTTCACTTTCCCCGAGGGAATCGAGCAGCAGGCCAATCTTTCAGGCATAGTGACAAGCGCCGTGCGCGGCCTTGACCTTACTTTCAAGATTACGCCGAAGTCGGCCGGAAATGTCATAACAATGCTTGTCAACGGTGTGCCATACGTCAAAGAGGCTAAATCGGTCAGCTATTCGTTTGTAGCAAAGGAGAACATTGATTTTGACATCAGGGTTATCTCTCCCGACGAGATGGAAGCGGTAGTATTTGACCTTCAGCCCGGCGAACGCCTCTGGGATCCGAACAACAATACATTGAAGGAGCAGCGACGCAACGCGCTTCGCCCCAAAGTAGTGGTTAAAGGCAACATTGACTATACCGACCTCGCCCTGTTCCGTGAAATTCAGGCATGGAATACCGTCGTATCCCTTGACCTTTCCGGCGCTGTTATCGTTGCCGACAGGTCTAATGCAAAAGGATATCCGGCCAATGTATTCCCGGCTAATGCTTTCTGCCCGGGTTCTAACACTACGGCTAATATCAAGCTGAAGGAACTCAAATTCCCCGCATCGGTTACATCGATTGGTGCAAGCGCATTGTACAAATGCGATAAAATCAAGGAACTGGAGTTGCCCGTCAACCTTGACAATTTCGTTGGCAGCGGCTGGTGGAATTATGCCGGAGGTCTGAAGAAAGACTGCTTCCTGGGCTGCACGTCGCTTACTACCCTTTACGTTCCCTGCGTTCCGAAAAACGGCAGCATAGTACACCACATCAACACTTCGCATGGCGCTAATCAAAGTGCTGCCTGCAATAATCTCGGCCTTAATGACTGCAGTAAGGTGACCGTCGTAGTCAATCCCGATTATCTTAAGGCATATACGACCCGTCATGACGGTGCTGATTCAGACGACTGGCGCAACCTGTGGGTATACAACGGTTTCAATATCGTAGGCGAATATCCCGTATATGGTGTCAACTATCAGGTCGACCGCTGCTTCGTGTCCGACAAATCTCTTGATATTAAGCAGGTCGTCTCTTTCCTCGGCAATAATATCCCGCTGGAATCCATTGATTTCTCAGGAAAACTGTATGTGGGAGCCAAAAGTGCGGTGACGTCCAACCGTCCTGACAATGTCGATGCGTACGACGCTTCCCGTCAGGTCAAGGTATACGATAACGGCAAACTGCTCGGCGATGACAAAATAGCCGACGACGGTTCTATTTCCATCACCTATTACAACCCCAACAAGCACGCCGACAAGAGCGGTGACCATGACATCGAGGTTGTATATCTCTATGATGTGACCTTCAAATGCGTTTCCGGGAATATTAAGATTACCCCTGATGTCCGCAACAATGAATCGCTCGGAGATGCCGCGACCGAGTTCGAATATCTGAATTACTACAATGCGGCTGCTCCGGTGCTTCAGGGCGTAAGAGAAGACTCTCAGGTCCGCTTTAAGGTTTCGGTCGAGAGTGTTGACGAGTCACGAGTCCGACCGATGGTCAAAGTCGGTGAAAGCGTCGTATCGGCCGACGATGAAGGCTACTATACAGTCGATGTGAATGATACCGACCTTACCGTCAATGTGTTTACCGTGCCTGTCAACGGTGCCGAGCTTTCGCCGGCTGAGGTTGAGGTCATCGACCCCGAAGAAGCAGTTGATGTGACGCATATCGCACTTTCCGGCGGTATCGCTCCCGAAAAAGTAAAAGAGATTGTCGACAAACTTCCCGCTCTCCGGGAACTTGACCTGTCTGAGCTTTCCGAAGCTCTTCCCGAAGGCGCTATGGCCGGCAAAGAGACTCTTGTCACTGTGATACTTCCCGGTGCCTCAGTTATCGAGGCAAACACATTCGAAGGATGTACCAACCTGACTAATGTGGTAGTGCCCGAGTGTGTCAACGTTATCGGTGCCAATGCATTCAAAAACTGCCGTTCGCTCAAAAATCTGAGCTTCTCGGGAATTACCGGCATAGGCGCCAATGCTTTCAACGGCTGCGACCGCCTGACGGGCATCATTTTCACGGCCGACCGTCCCGATGCGGCTCCCGCACGTGTGCGTCGTGCCGCCGGTGCTGTCAATATCGACGGTTATGAGGACGATGCGTTTGCCGGACTCAATCCCAACTGTTTCGTATATCTCGACGAGGGAGTGACCGCACCCGATATCGCCAATGTCAACTACATACAGGTACGTCAGGATGCTTCTTCCGAGTCAGGCCGCGTATATGAGGCCTTGGGCAATATCGTAATCAGTCCCGAAAATGATTTCCAGGTAGTCAATGCCTTCAATATCGTCGAAGGCAACACCATCTCGATGGAGATGCCGCTCAACACCACTGACAGCGGCGACAACGGCTGGAAATCGCTTGTACTTCCGTTCACGCCATCTATGGTGACCGACACTCAGGGCAATGAGATGACGCAGTATGCGCGCAAAGCTGTCAGCAACCCCAATGGCCTGTACATGACCGCATCTTTCGATGCCAAAGGCATACTCAGCCTTACCGATGACATAAAGGCGAACACTCCTTATCTTGCCGCGCTTTTCAAGAATGAAGGAAATGCTTCAGTGCGTTTTGTGGCCGGAGCGTGCGAAGTGCCGCAGACTCCCGACGAGATAAGTGCCGAGGGCGCGGAATATACCCTCGGGGCTACCTTCTCGGGTCGCGATATCGAAGCTGCCGGTACCTACCTCCTCCGTGAGGACGGAAGTGCCTTTGACGAAGCCGTCGCTCAGATTGAACCCCTCGCTGAAAGCGATGCCGATAATGCTGCTGCCGGCGTGTCCCTGTCACCATTCACCGTATATGCCGTATCCGGCTCCGGAGTCTCCAATATTCCCGTCGATGTGGATGTATCCGAATTGAAGCCGACAGGTATAACCGCTCCCGAGCAGCCACAGCCTTTGGTGATTTCACGCGATGGCGATTCTCTCGTGATATGTTCGGACAGCGATGTCGCCGTTGACCTGTTCAATGTTGCCGGAATGCATGTAAGGACATTGCAGCTTGTCAAGGGACGCAATGTGGTAGACGGCATACTTCCCGGTGTATATATCATCGGCGGCAAAAAAGTCGTGCTGTAACTCTTCGCCGGTCAATACAAAAATAAAGCGGACGTACCGATTGTACGTCCGCTTTATTTTTGTATTGACCGGAATTATATTCCGTGGTATGTGGCCATTTCAGTCAGTCCTGATTTGTTGAACCGTATTACCATATAACTACCTGCTCGGAAGCGGGACGGAACATCGGGTCACCCTCCTTGATTGAGAATGCCTCGAAGAAGGGGGTGATGTTGCGCAGTGTCACGTTCACGCGGTTCTTGCCGAGCGAGTGCACGTCGATGGTAGTGAGCTGGCGTACTGTCTCGGGGCGGATATTGCTGGCCCATACGTTGGCATAGTTCATGTAGAACACCTGCATCGGGTCGAAACCGTCGATTTTTGCTTCTTCCGAAGTGATGTCGACACCTTTTGCTTTCTGTGAGTCGAGGAATGCCGTGCGGGCGATGCGCAGACCGCCCTGGTCGGCTATGTTCTCGCCGAGGGTATATTCGCCGTTGGCGTTGAGGCCGGGGAGCACTTCGACAGCATTGAACTGCTCTACGAGACCCTTTGTCAGGGCCGTGAATGCTTCGGTATCCTCGGGAGTCCACCAGTCGACCATGTTGCCGGCAGCATCGAAGTTGCGGCCCTGGTCATCGAATCCGTGTGTCATCTCGTGGCCGATTACCACGCCGATTGCGCCGTAGTTCTCGGCGTCGGAAGCCTCGGGGTCGAAATAGGGAGCCTGGAGGATGGCGGCGGGGAACACGATTTCATTGGCCATCGGGTTGTAGTAGGCGTTGACGGTCTGAGGTGTCATGCCCCATTCGGTCTTGTCGACCGGTTTGCCCCATTTCGAGTAAGTCTCGTTCTGGTGCCACATGCCTACGTTGTGCATGTTCTCGTAGAACGACAGGGCGGGGTCGACGGTGAGTTCGGTATAGTCCTGCCATTTGTCGGGATAACCGATTTTCACGGTGAAGGCGTTCAGCTTCTTGATGGCGTTGAGCTTGGTGTCGTCGCTCATCCAGGGGAGGTTGATGATATGCTTGCCGAGGGCGCGGCGCAGGTTCTCGACGAGACCGAGCATGTAGGCCTTTGACGATTCGGGGAAGTATTTCTCGACATAGAGCTGGCCGATAGCCTCGCCCATGCTGCCTTCGACGGCGCCGAGGGCGCGTTTCCACCGCGGACGCTGTGTCTGGGCTCCCGAGAGCACTTTGCTGAACTCAAACGCGGCGTCGGTGAAGTCGTCGGAGAGCGAGCCTGCCGCCTGCCGCACGTAGTTCCACAGGTAATAGTCTTTCTTCTCGCGGTCGGTAAGCGACGCCATAAGGTTGTCGGCCTGCTTTACGGTGTTGATTTCGGTCACGATAACCGATTCGGGCATGATGCCGTTCATCGTCTCGGGGAAGAAACGGTTCCAGTTGATTGAGGGATACATCTCCTTGAGCTGTGCGAAGGTGCGGGGATTGTACATCGCGGGGATGTTGCGGCTCTCCTCGCGGGTCCAGGTGGAGTCGGCGAGAGCTGTCTCGATTTTCATCACGTTCTTCACGATGCGGCGGGCATCCTTTTTGGAATAGCCTGCGAGTGTCATCTCTTTCTCGATGAGTTTCTTGTAGGCCTCACGTATCTTGACGTTCTCCTTGTCGTCGCTCAGATAGTAGTCGCGGTCGCCGAGTGTGGTGCCGCCACCGCCCACATACATGGCGTAGACATTGGAGTTGGCGAGGTCGGGCTGTATGCCGGCCGAGAAGAAGGGACTTGCATAGTTGCCGTGCATCCAGAGGAAGATGTCTTCCATCTCTTCGGGTTTGGCATTCTCAATGCGGCTGAGGTCGGCTTTGATAGGCGCCGCTCCCTCGGCGTTGCGGCGCACGGAGTCCATGGCCTGCTGGTAGATGGTCGATACCTTGAACGCTACTGTGCCGGGCTCGGGGTTGGTGGCTGCGAGTCCGGTCACTATCTCTTTCACGTGGTCGCGTGCCTGCTCGGCGAGTTTGTCGAACTGGCCGTAGCGCGAATACTCGGGGGTGAGGGGATTGGCGTCCATCCATCCCTTGTTGACGTGGGTGTAGAAGTCGTCGCCGGCCTTGACATTATTGTCGATGTAGCCGGCATTGAGGCTTTTGAGATGCTCTTCGGCCGACATTCCTGAAATGCCGCCCATTGCGAGAGCGCAAGCCAATGCTAATTTGATTGATTTCATAAAAAAACAGATATATTTATGTAGTTTACTTTTTTGTAGAATGTCGCTTTTAGGGAGATTCCTGCTTTTCCCGCAGGTGATGAGAAGGAAACGGCGCTGAGTATTATGTGCCCTGTTGTTATACGCGCAAGGTGCCTGTTTGTTACACGGCGGCCGGGAGTTTTTTATGTCATGCGCAGCACGATGACGCCCGTGGAGTCAAACCGTGGCAGTGCGCTGACCTGCACGGGGGCATTGCGCGAGGTTATACTTTCCGACCCGTCGCCCGGCTCTATGCCGATGCCGCGCAGGGCGTTGCATACGGCGGCGAGGGCTGTTCCGGGGGTATTGTTGTCGTGCGAGAGGTGGCAGAGGAATATATTGAGGAGCGACGGCGTGTAGATGCTTTTCAGGTAGGCAGCCGTCGCCTCGTTGTCCATGTGCCCTTTGGCAGCCATGATGCGGGCTTTGAGATATTCGGGATAGCGGCCGTTGAGCAGCATGGTATGGTCATAGTTGGCCTCTATCATCAGGTGGTTGGCCTGACGTATGTAGTAGTCGGCGCGTTCGGTCACGGTGCCCATGTCGGTGGCTACGACAAAGCGGTGCTTGCCGGCCGAGATGAAGAAACCCACGTTGTCGGTCCCGTCGTGCGACACTTCGAAGGGCGTTATGACGAAGTCTGACAGATGGAACGGGAATTCCTTGAATATAGGCTGATGGTAGTCCTTGATGCGGCGCGATATGTTGTGCCGGCGCAGCATGCCGTTGAGGGTGGCCGGAGTGCAGTAGATGCGTATGTGCCGGTTGCGGCGCACGATGGTGTAGGCGTACCTTACATGGTCGCCGTGGTCGTGGGTGAGTATGATGCCGCCGATGGTGCGTATGTCGATGCCGTTGCGCTCCAGCTCCTGATATATCTTAGTCGGGTCGATGCCGGCGTCGATGAGTATGCCGAAACGGTCGTTGCCGAGATATGAGCAGTTGCCCGAGCTCCCGCTGCCGAATGATATGAACCGCAGTGTCGGCACCGGCACGGTCGATGTCAGCGGTTCGATACCGTCGGGAAGCGATGCTGCCAGAGCCTCGGCTTCACCTCCGCTCATGCCGCGTTCGGGCGTTTTGCGCGGACGTCCGCGGTTGCCGGTAGCCTTCCGCACCGGTCCGGCCGACGGCATGTCGGACTCATCCTGCCGGAGCATCTCGTCGAAGAGTCCCGGAAGGTAACGGGTGTCGAATGTTATTTTTTTCTGTCGGGCCATCAGCTCAGGTGTGTAGGTTTAAGTGAATATCTCGGTCGGTTGAAAGTCGGTTGGATTCGGAGGGCTGTTATATCTTACTGTTATATCTTACTTGTACAGCAGGAAAATCGCCGGTATCTTGTCGTAGTCGTGCGGCTGCTTTCGCCATTGCGCGAGCGTCAGGGTGGTGATGCGCTGCGCGCTTCCGGTCAGGTCGGTGGCCACGCACAGGCGTGTCGACGGTGGAAGCGCCGCGATGATGTCGGCTATCAGCCTGTTGTTGCGGTAGGGTGTCTCGATGAATATCTGAGTGCGGTTGTTGCGCATTATGTCGGCGTGCATCTGTTTGAGCGCGGCCGTGCGTTCCCCTCCGTGTATAGGCAGGTAGCCGAGAAACGTGAAGCTCTGTCCGTTGAATCCCGAGCCCATCAGCGACAGCAGTATGCTCGACGGTCCCACGAGGGGCATCACGCGGTATCCGCGCCTGTGGGCTTCGGCCACGGCGAGCGCGCCGGGATCGGCCACGGCGGGACATCCCGCTTCCGATATTATGCCCATGTCGTGTCCCTGCTCCATAGGTTCTAACATGGCGGGTACGGCCGCGGGGTCGGTGTTGACATCAAGCACCGTGAATGTCAGTTCGTCGATATTGATGTCGCGGTTGCATTTCTTCAGGAAACGGCGCGCGGTGCGCACATTCTCCACAATGAAATGCTTCACCCCGGTTATCAGTTCGATGTTGACCGGGGGGAGAACGTCGCCAACCGGAGCTTCGCTCAGGTTGGACGGGAAAAGATACAGTGCGGGTCGCTTATTTTCCATTTGCGTCCTCCCATTTGAATATCACGATGCCGGCGCGCGGTTCGGTGTCGTCGGAGGCGCGGCGGAATACGCACTTCTCGGCGGCTTTCTTGCACGCTTCGATTGTGGCGCTGTTCTTGCCGGCGTTGCCTACGCAGTGGCCTTTCGTGGCCGAACCGGGACGCACCTTGCCTCCCGCCACTACCACTACGTTGATGCGTATCACGCCGAGTTCGGTGCTCCGCGGTGTCTTGTCGACGGGAACGGAGTAGGTGAGCGGTTCGTTGCCGCCGGGGCCGTTGTTGTTCTTGCTGCCGTCGGCTTTAGGGTCGGTCTTGCCGCCGGTGCCTTTGTCGGCGCCCGAGAATCGGTTGGCCATCTTGTTCTCGATGTTTTTCTTCGATTTCTGCTGGCGCGCGGCTTCCCGGCGTGCGGCGTCGTCGGGCTTTGATGTGCCTTCATTGACCTTTTTCTGCTGCACGGGCGACGGCTTTTCGCTTGATGTCAGATTGGCATGGTGCCCCTGGGTGTCGCCGCTGTTGTCGAGGTCGTATGATGTCTGCGTGTCGGCGTCGGAATCGATGTCCGACGGGCCGGGACTGTCGGTGTCGGCCTGCTCCTCCCATATGTCGTCGGCCGACGACGAGTAGGTGCTGACAAAGCTTTCCGGGTCCTCGATGTCCTCGGCTATGAGTTCAAACTCCTTTACCGGCGGCCAGGGTTTACCTTTGCTGACATTGACGTTCAGATGCCATGACACGAGCATCACAATAATTAATATTGCGAGAGCCGCGGTCACGATGCCTGATATTATTTTGGGTCGTTTGTCCATTTATCTGTTCCGGGGTGTATTGTCGGTGGGTTTGTCAGTTGCGCGTAAAGGTTTTGTCGCGAGTACGATTGTGACATCGGCCTCGGCGCCCACGTTGAGTATCTTGACTATTTCGCCGTATTCGGCCTTCTCGTCGGCATAGAGTGCCACGGTGGTTTCTTCGGGCGACTGCTCTTTGGCGAGCATCAGCCATGTCTTGAGTTCGTCGGGCTGCATGGGCTGCCGCTCGGCGTCGCCCATGGCGGTTGATATGTTGCCCTCGGCGTCAAGCGAGATGCGTATGGTCGGCTTTTTTGAAGTCTGCTGCGATGACTGCGGCAGATTCACTTCGAGCGCTGTCGGGAATATATAGGTCGATGTGACCATGAAGAAGATGAGCAGCAGGAATATGACATCGGTCATCGATGCCATCGAGAATGCCGCCATCATGTTGTGTTGTCGCTTTAGAGCCATGACCTGACGGATATTATGCGGGTTCGTTGAGAAGGTCCATGAACTCCATCGTCTTGCCCTCGAGCGAGGTCATGACGTTGTTGATTTTAGCCACGAGGATATTGTAGGCGAAGAGTGCCACGATACCTACGATCAGACCGGCGATTGTGGTGACGAGCGCGGTGTAGATACCGCCCGAGAATGTGGCGATGTCGGCGCTCGAACCCTGGGCCGAGATGTTGTAGAATGCCTGTACCATACCGATTACGGTGCCGAGGAAGCCGAGCATCGGGGCGCCCGAGGCGGTAGTGGCGAGCCAGGGCAGTCCTTTCGAGAGTTTTGAAATCTCGATGTTGCCGGTGTTCTCGATGGCTACGAGCACGTCGTTCATGGGGCGGCCTATGCGCGAAATGCCTTTGCCGATGAGGCGGGCGTAGGGCGTACCCGTGTTCTTGCACAGGTTGAGGGCGCTTTCTATCTCACCTTCATGTATGTAATCCTTGATGCGGCGCATGAACGAGTCGTCCTGACGGTTGGCCGAACGGATTACTATCCATCGCTCGATGAAGAAATATATGCTGAAAAGGAGCAGCACGCCTATGGGTATCATAAGTATGCCTCCCTGCATGCAGAGGTCCCAGAATGAGAGTGATGCCACAGATGCGGCGTTGGTGGTAGCGTCGGCTGCCGCGGTGGCCGTGTCGGCTATCGACGCGGTAGTGTCGGTTGCCGCTGAAGTGAGGGTGTCAACGTATTCGTTGCCGGCTGAGGGGATGGTAAGTGTAAGCATTATCGGTAGTTGGTTCGTGATTTATGGTTTGACTGATTGATTTATCGGAGAGGAGATTGGAGTCGGAGTGCTCAGAGTTCTCAGAGTTCTCGGAGTTCTCCGGCCTGCCTGTCATTTCTCCAGGCAGTCCTTGTAGCTGCGGATGGTCTCGGCGAGGCCCATGTAGAGGGCGTCGCATACGAGGGCGTGGCCTATCGACACTTCGTTGAGGAAGGGTACTGACTGCGCGAAGTAGCGGAGATTCTGCAGGTTCAGGTCATGGCCGGCATTGACTCCGAGTCCCGCCTTGTGGGCTGCGCGCGAGGCTTCGACAAACGGAGCCACTGCCTTGTCGGGGTGGGAGAAGAAACGGTCGGCATACGGTTTGGTGTACAGCTCCACACGGTCGGTGCCTGTCTTGGCTGCGAGCATTATGTTGTCGATGTCGGTCGATACGAAAATCGACGAGCGTATCTCGGCTTCGTGGAGGGCGTTGACTATCGAGGTGAGGAAGTCGAAGTGCTCCCCCACGGTCCAGCCGGCCGACGATGTGAGGGCGTCGGGGGCGTCGGGCACGAGTGTCACCTGCGCAGGTTTCACTTTGAGCACCAGATCCATGAATTCGGGCGAGGGGTATCCTTCGATGTTGAATTCCGACTTCAGCGCCGGGCGCAGCTGATACACATCGGCACGCTTTATGTGGCGCTCGTCGGGGCGCGGGTGCACGGTGATGCCGTCGGCGCCGAAGCGCTCGCAGTCAAGCGCTACCTTGAGCAGGTCGGGATTGTTTTCGCCGCGCGCATTGCGCAGCGTGGCTATTTTGTTGATGTTGACACTCAGACAGGTTGTCATAGCAATCTAACTTAAAAATAAATAAAAATTATCTACAATTACGAAATATTATCATGTATTAGCGATTTTATTCGTAAATTTGTAAAGTGAAATTTGATTACAAATTTAGTCAGAATAGGCTATAATACAAAATATATTCTTTAAATTTTAACCTTTCTTGGCAATTGGATTTGGATAAAGACATACTTTTCCCTCAGTCGCCCGACGCGTCGTCGCTCGTGGTGGCATGCAGGCCGCATGACTACTCGGCGTCGGTGATAGCGCGGGCGGTCGAGGACTGCGACGCGCATGTCATCAACCTCAATGTCCTTGCCTCACATACATCGCACGGCGATGTGCAGGTGGCGCTGAGAATTGACCGGCGCAATCCGGTGCCGGCGGCGCGTTCGCTCCGGCGTTTCGGCTATGAAGTGGTTGAAATCGATGCCCCTGAAGCCGACGACCCTTATGCAGAGCAGACCCGCAGCCGTGTCAACGAGTTGCTCCGCTATCTCGAAATCTGACCTCCGCTGGCAGCAGAATTATGCATGCCCCGGGGGTAAAACTTATAAGTCTACAAGATGCTGTTTAAATTTCAAACGGCCTCTACAATACTCCATATTTGATATAAACTTTTAAAAACCACGCAAATGAAAGTCGCACTCTACGGAAGCCGGCATCAGGACGCCCACGTCGGCGATATCGCGAAGCTGGTGGTACGCCTTATCGAAAACGGCGACACAATTGTGATACACCGCAAGCTGTATGATTATCTTGTGTCGAACATCGGCGAGAACTTCGCGCGCGCCACGGCCTCCGTGACAGTGACATCCGACGGCGGCTTTACCGCCGACGCCGCCCTGAGCATCGGGGGTGACGGTACTTTTCTGCGCACGGCGCAATGGGTGGCCGATTCCGAGATACCGATTATCGGTGTCAACACGGGCCGTCTCGGCTTTCTTGCCCCGTTCACCATCGAGGAGGCTGCCGAGGCTGTAATCGACCGCCGTCTCGCCAACTACGAAATCGAATGCCGCTCGCTGCTGCGCGTCGACCTCATAGGCGGCTCGCTCGATACATGGCCCTATGCCATCAACGAAGTGGCCGTGCTCAAGAAGGATACCGCCTCGATGATTACGATTGACGCACGCATCGACCGCGCTCCGCTCGCCGACTATCTTTGCGACGGGCTTATTGTGTCGACTCCCACCGGCTCCACGGGCTACAACCTGTCGGTAGGCGGCCCGATTGTGCAGCCGCGTTCGCCGAGCTTCATCCTATCGCCGGTGGCCGCGCATTCGCTTACGATGCGTCCGCTGGTGGTCGACGACTCGTCGCTGCTCGTGCTGAAAGTGTCGTCGCGCACGCCATCATTCCGGATAAGCCTCGACGGGCGTTCGGTCAATCTGCCGTGCGGCACCGACATCTATCTGTCGCGTGCCCCGTTTGTGGTGAAGACGGTGTGCCGTCCGGGGCATAACTTCTTCGATACCCTGCGCCGCAAACTGCTGTGGGGCGCTTCGGCCATTGACTGATTTTTTTGTTGGAATATATTGGGGATAAACAGTGCAAAGAATATTGAGTCATAACGAATTGGGCGACGTGCTGGTGAAATTCAAACCCAACGCGCGCCGTTTTATTGCCCGGTGGAGGACAGGTCATGTCGACCTCACGGCACCGGCAATGGCCACGGAGGCCGATGCCATTGCCGCGCTCGACCGCCTCGCGCCACGTCTGCTCGCATGCCGGCGTTGCGGCGTCGTGCGGTTTCATGACGGGCAGGAAATAAGGCTTGACGGGCTCGTCATCACTATACTCAGGCAGGATTTCCAACGCGACAGTATCTTCGTGTCGCAGCGTGAGCCGGGATATGCCACGGTGTCGGCAGGCGCGTCGTTCGACTTCGGCGATGACTCCACCACTCAGCTAATATCTAAGGCTTTAAAGACTATAGCACGCAAAAATGCATCACGCATACTGCTGCCACGTGCACGAGAGCTTGCCGCGCTCTACGGCTGCCGTCCGTCGGGATGGCAGATTTCATCCGGTAGCCGCATCCTGGGCCAATGCAACGGGGCCGGCATTATCAAACTGTCGTATATGAACATTTTTCTCACATCCGAGCTGCGTGACTATATCATCTGTCATGAGCTTGCGCATCTGTCGGAACTCAACCACAGTCCGCGATTCCATCAGGTGTGCGACAGCTATCTCGGAGGCCGCGAGAAAGAACTGATAGCAAAACTCAAATCATTCGAGTGGCCCCTCCTCCGGAAATAACGGGAGTGTCGCCGAACGCTGTTTATTTTTTCAACATAAATAACGGAGAGCCGAGGGCTCGGTGGTGTCACTATCCCCGTCCTACGCGTAGCGGAGGGCGGGGCGGCCCGTAACCTATAAAATGAGCCCGTGGAACGGGCGAATGTGTGTAGAATGTTATATTTGAAGCTAATACACACTCGCCCTCTCCGTGGGCTCGCGCCACTTGCTGATTTTTACCCCGCCCTCCGCTACGCGTCGGACGGGGATAGTGACATCATCGAGCCTGCGGCTCTCCGCTATTGAACTGAATTGCGCTTATTATGTTCATTGACTGACTTTGCGTTTGCCGGCAGATTCTATGGTGCTGCATTATAATGACTGGGATTTTAAAAATTACATATATAAAATCAAGATATACAACTTTTTTTGTACATTTGCGGTTGATTATAAGGAGAAACGCTGGCCGTTTCCCCTCTGTTGTGTATATAATAGCGTAATATATAGCCTGTTATGATTAAAAACCTCGTTATAGTAGAGTCTCCCGCAAAGGCAAAGACGATAGAGAAATTCCTCGGTCCCGACTATAAAGTGATGTCTAGCTACGGTCATATCCGTGACCTGAAGAAAAAAAATTTCAGTATTGATGTCGATAATAATTTTGCGCCGCTCTACGAGATACCGTCCGACAAATCGCAGCTTGTCGCCGAGCTTAAGAAGGCTGCCGCGCAGGCCGAGACCGTATGGCTCGCTTCCGATGAGGACCGCGAGGGGGAGGCTATAGCATGGCACCTTTTTGAAGTGCTCAAACTCGACCCGGCCAAGACACGCCGCATCGTTTTCCACGAAATAACCAAAAACGCCATACTCAACGCTATCGACAATCCGCGCGGCATCGACATAAATCTTGTCGACGCTCAGCAGGCACGCCGTGTGCTCGACCGAATAGTCGGTTTCGAGCTGTCGCCGGTGCTCTGGAAGAAAATCAAGCCGGCACTGTCGGCCGGACGCGTGCAGTCGGTGGCCGTGCGCCTTATCGTGGAGCGTGAGAACGAAATCAAGAATTTCGTACCGGAGCAGTATGTGCGTCTGACGGCTGATTTCCGGGCCGGCGACAAGCATCTGCGCACCGAGTTTTCCCACCGTCTGCCCGACCAGAAAGTGGCCGAAAAGTTTCTCGACGTATGCGCCGGTTCCGAATTTGCCGTTGGCGACATAGCAGTCAAGCCGCTCAAGAAATCGCCCGCACCGCCTTTCACCACCTCCACGCTCCAGCAGGAGGCGGCGCGCAAGCTCGGATTCACCGTGTCGCAGACCATGATGATAGCGCAGCGTCTCTATGAGGCCGGACATATCACCTACATGCGTACCGACTCGGTCAACCTGTCGTCGCTCGCCATCAGCACCATATCGAAGGAGATAACCGAGAACATCGGCCCGCAGTATCTCAACGTGCGTCATTACCACACATCGTCGAAAGGCGCGCAGGAGGCTCACGAGGCCATCCGTCCCACATACATCGACCGCCATACAATCGAAGGCACATCTCAGGAAAAACGTCTCTACGGTCTCATCTGGAAACGTACCATCGCGTCGCAGATGGCCGATGCCCTCATCGAAAAGACCACGGTCGACATCGACTGCCGTCCCGGCAAAGGCGACGCAGGCAATCTTCCTGTCGACGGCCGCTTTGTGGCCACGGGCGAGGTAATCAAGTTTGACGGCTTCCTCAAAGTATACATGGAGGGACGCGACGATGAGGAGGCTGACTCCGAGCAGTCGACGCTTCCGGCAGTGGGTACGGGCGAGATACTCGCACTCAACGAGATGACGGCGGCGCAGCGCTTCACGTCGCAGCCGCTTCGCTACACCGAGGCTTCGCTCGTAAAGAAAATGGAGGAACTGGGCATAGGCCGTCCGTCGACCTACGCTCCGACCATATCGACCATACAGCAGCGCGAATATGTGGAACGCGGCGACCGTCCCGGCACACAGCGCGAGGTATCGGTGCTCACACTTCGCGGCGGCAAAATCTCGCGCCGGACTGTCACCGAGACAGCCGGTGCCGAGAAAGGCAAACTCATACCGACCGACATAGGCGTCGTGGTCAATGACTTCCTCACCGAGTATTTCCCCGATATTCTCGACTATAATTTCACCGCAAGAATAGAGCAGAAGTTCGACGACATAGCCGAAGGACAGCTCGTATGGAACGACGAGATAGCCAATTTCTACAAGGATTTCCATCCGGTGGTCGACAATGCCATGTCGATGCGGCTGGAGCACAAGGTCGGCGAGCGCGTGCTCGGTGTCGACCCCGTGTCGGGCAAGCCCGTGAGCGTCAAGATAGGCCGTTTCGGTCCGCTCGTGCAGGTGGGAGAGGGCGACAAGGACGAAAAGCCCCGCTTCGCCTCCCTTCTCAAAGGGCAGTCGGTACAGACCATCACACTCGAGGACGCATTGAAACTCTTTGAATTCCCGCGTCTTATCGGCGAATATGACGGTGCGGACGTGACCGTGGCCGTAGGCCGTTTCGGTCCCTATATCAAGCATGCCGGCTCGTTCACATCCATTCCCAAGGATATTGCCCCCGAGGAGATTACCATCGACCAGGCGATAGAACTTATCAACGAAAAGCGTTCCGAAGCGCAGAAACGCATTGTCCGCACATTTGACGAGGACCCCGACGTGCAGATACTCAACGGACGCTACGGCATATACATCGCCTGCAACAAAAACAACTACAAGATACCCAAGACTGTGGCCGACCCCGCCGCCCTCACTCTCGAGGAGTGCCGGGAAATCATAGCCGCGCAGGATGCCGCTCCGAAGAAGGCTCCGCGACGTGCCGCACGTAAGAAATAATTAAGAGATACCCTCTAACATCTTCAGAATGAAGCCCCTTAAAGCAAAACCGGGTGCGGAGCGCCGCCGTTTCTCGCCCGATGTGATAGAAACATATACTCCCGCCGTGGAGACCCGCCTGCTCGATTTCCTCTTCGCCTCGATGCCTCAGCGCAAACGCACCAACGTCAAGGAGTTGCTGCGTCACAATCAGGTGAAGGTCAACGACGAGGTAATCACGCAGTTCGACGCGCCGCTTACGGCCGCTGACACCGTCTATGTCAACCTTACCCGTGAGTTCCCGCGGTTCTACAACCGCCGCCTTAAGATTGTGTATGAGGATGACGACATCATCGTCGTCAACAAAGGATACGGTCTGCTGTCGATGGGCAATGACAAGGTGAAGGACGGTACGGCATACTCCATACTCAAGGAGTATGTCAAATGGGTCGACCCGCGACAGAAGATATTCATCGTGCACCGTCTCGACCGCGACACCTCGGGGCTGATGATGTTTGCCAAAAACGTACAGGCCAAGGAGGCGATGCAGCACAACTGGAACAATATGGTGCTCAACCGCACATACGTGGCTGTTGTCGAGGGGAATGTCGAGAACGACGAGGGCACCATACGCACATATCTCGCCGAAAACTCGAAATATGAGGTCTACGTCACCGAAAATCCGGAGGAAGGACAGCTTGCCGTGACACGCTACAAGGTGCTTCGCCGCAAGAACGGATACACCCTGCTGGAACTCGAACTCGACACCGGTCGCAAGAACCAGATACGCGTGCACATGAAGCATATAGGCCATCCCATAGCCGGCGACCGCCGCTACGGCGCCAAGTCGAGTCCGATACACCGCCTCGCCCTTCACGCCCGCACTCTCCGCTTCGCCCATCCCGCCACTCGCCGCGAGATGGACTTCTCGACCCCGATACCCGCATCCTTCCTCAAGATGGTCAACTGAGCCGGAATGATACGTTGACGGATGGTGCCGGATTAATACTATGTCGGAAATATTATACATCATCATGTAGGGCTGCACCCCGGTGCAGCCTCCAATCAATGGATTACCCGCCTTTGCTACCGGCTGCTCCGGGGAGCAGCCCTACAACAAGCAGCCGTCAATCACAGTTTCCTATATAAATCTCTTTCACAAACTATAATATTTAAACCAATGAAGACATTACACATCCTTGCCGCAGCCGCGATAGCAGTAACCGTGGCGTCATGCTCGGGCAAACCGGAGCTTAGTTACATGCCGGCAAAAGCCGAGGGCGATTCCAACTGGGGCCTTGTCGATGCAAACGGCGAATTTCTTTTTACCGACGAGTTCTCAGACCGTCCGTCGCCCGTAGTCAACGGATATTTCTTCGTTGAAGAGGGTAAGGGATATACAGTCTATAAGGCTGAAAAAAATCCGAAGCAGGTCGGCGACCTCTCCGGCCTCAAGGATTGCGGATACTATAACGACGGACTGATGCCGGTGGTGCACAAAGGGGAGCATATCTCATTTGTCGACGGCAGCGGCAAGACGAAATTCACCCTCGAACGTGTCGACTCCGTCAGTGTGACAGAAGCAATGGGAATGTTTATCAACGGCCGATGCGCAATCCGCACTTCCGATGACAAATGGGGTGCCATCGACACCGAGGGCAATGTAGCCGTCTCTCCTAAATATGTCCAGGCTCCGGTTTTTGTAGAAGACAAGGCCGTAGTCATCGAGGCGGATAGCGAGAAAGCTTATATCATTGACCGCAATGGCGTAGTCAAGGCCGAAATATCTGAAAATATAACTTCCGTATCTCCTTTTATCGACGGATATGCCACCGCGCGCACCGCTAATTATGACGGGGAGGGGCGGCAGTGTGTCATGATTAAGAGTAATGGCGAGGTTGTCGAACTGCCTGCCTCGGTATATGATGTCCGTATCTGGAACAGCAAGTATATCGTGTTCGCCAACGATGATTACGAATATGGTATAATGACCTATGACGGAGAAGTAAAGGTACGTCCTAAATATGAGGCTATGGAATTACTTCCCAATGGCGATTTTATCGGTGAACGTGACGATAAAATTATGTTTGTAAAGCCTGACGGCGAAACGCAAAGGCTCCCGAAAAACACCTATCCGGCAGTTCGTTCGCCCTATCTTTTCAGCAAGGTCTTTGATTTCGGCTTTGAAATGGTTTCGGAAGATGATGACGATGAATTGCAGCTCCGTACATATAATGGAAAGAAGGTAGGCAAGGAAATGGGACGGTATAAGGGCCGTATTGAAATCGACAATATCTACTCCGACTACTTCGACTATGCCGATGCGACGAAGAAGTTTATGGATATGTTTGACGCCGACGGTCTGAAGGGCTATCCTTTCGACTCGACAATGAAACTATATGCCGATACCACGGCTCATTCGGTGGATTGGTACCGTGGCGACACGTCCATGAGCGTGTCGGTAGCGAGCGGCAATCCATATTTCAGTGTGTCGTCGGCGACATTGCATTCCGACCGGACTATCGTATATGACGCTACTCCCTACGCGAGCTATTATACATGGGAGTTCAATCCTGCATCACGTGTCACTGCAATCTCGCTCACGCTCTCCTTCAACGGCAACAATTATCGCAATGACCTTGTTGAATATTTTGCCGCGGCGTTGCGCGACAGGTTTGGTATAACAGTGTCGGAGTCAGGCTATGGCGACAATTATGTATCCTCCAACGGGTATGATGCCATAACGGTACACCTTTCCAGCTGGAAACCGGTTCCTCTCGTGTCAGAGGAAGTCGTGGAACCCGCCGACACTACTGCCATTGTTTTCGCAGACAGTGTTAAATAGCAAACTATAACCGCCCGATTATGACCGAACGTCTGCGAATATGGATTATGGCTGCGGTGGTGGCGATAACATTCTTTGTCAACAACCGCACGCTGCAGCCCGACATTATGGAGTCGCGCAATCTTGTGACTGCGCGCGAAATGGTCGAGACGGGCGAGTGGCTCGTGCCGACCATGAACGGCGAGCTGCGTCTCGAGAAACCGCCGTTGCCCACATGGGTATCGGCCGTGGTCGAGAGCGTAAGTCCCGACGACATAGCCGCGCAGCGCGCCGTGGCGTCGCTGTTCGGAGTGATGCTCGTGGTGTTCTTCTATCTCCTTTGTCGCGACGTTTTCAGGGTCGACCCTGTCATAGCCGTCATATTGCTGTGCAGCTGCTATCATTTCATGCTGATGGCGCGTACCGTGTCGTGGGATATATATACCCATGCGTTCATGCTCGGAGGTATCTATTTCCTTGTAATGGCTGTTAATGGCCGCGGACGCCGGTGGTGGCGGTTCTGCCTCGCCGGACTGTTTGCCGGTCTGTCGGTCATGAGCAAGGGGCCGGTATCGCTTTTCGCACTGTTCCTGCCGTTTCTGCTTGCGTGGGGCATTTTCGGCCGTCCGTCGATGCGCGGCAAGTGGCTTCCTGTCGGCGTCATGGTGCTTGTCACCATAGTCGTGGGATGCTGGTGGTATGCCTATATACATGTATTCCATGCCGATGAGTGGCAGGCAGTCATGGTTAAGGAGACCGGGTCGTGGCTCAACCGCAATGTGCGGCCGTGGCACTACTACTGGAAATTTTTCCTTGAGGCCGGAGTGTGGGCACTGCTTCTCGTCACTGCGATAATAATGGTGCTCCGCCGCGGATTCCGTGGCGACAGGAGCCGTCTGGTGCCTGTCATGTGGATGCTCTTCTGCCTCGTTCTGCTGTCGTGCATGCCGGAGAAAAAGACGCGTTATCTTCTGCCGCTGCTCATACCGGCCGCTGTCGTCATGGCGCAGGCGGTGGGGATATGGTGCGCCTCATTCTCGTCGCGCGGAAGTGCCGACATCACTCTCGGCCACAGTTCGGGCATGCATGCGCCGCGGTGGCCTTTCCGGCTCAACGCGTGGCTTCTGGCCGCGGTATGTGCCGGGATTCCTGTCGGTGCGTATATAATGGTCTATGCCAAAGGACTTATGGGGCTGCCGGTGTGGATTGTCGTGACTGTGCTGTCGCTTTGCGCGGCATGGCTGCTCGTGCGTGCCGGTATCAGGCTGCTCCCGCAGTCGATGGTGATTGTCACGGGATGCTACTATGCGCTGCTGGTGCTGTTTGCGTTTCCGGTAGTGGGCAAGCTGATCAACGGCACAACCATGCAGACCATCACTGCCGCCGTCAACGCTCCCGAGGTTAAGGAGTATCCGATTTATGCGCCTGCCGACGAAGAGCTGCGCATCGAGATGGTGTATCAGGCTCGCCGCAACATACGTCCCGTCGCCGTTGACTCCGCCGAGGCATTGCGCGCGCGGCTACCGATGATACTTATGACGCATGAGGATGCGGGCGAGCGTATCCCCGCTTCATTTGTCAATGAGGTGGATACGGTGTCGTTAGGCGAATTCGACTGCAACCGCCGTCCGAAGGGCACGCGCCGCCATTCGCCTCTATTCATATACAGGCTGACACTTCTTAAGGAGCGTCCCGACACAATCACCGGTAAGAATGACTGACCCGGAAATAATGCCGGCTCAACGTCAAAACTGAATGCCAAAATATTTTTTAACGATATATGTTTCTGCAACCCAACAAGACAAGTGAGTATGATTTCACGATAATCGTACCCGTATATAACGAGGAAGACAACATGGAGGCCGTGGAGAAACGTTTGGCGGCATATCTGCCTGCAGCTTCGCGCCGCGCGTGCGTGCTGTTCGTTGACGATTGTTCCACCGACCGTTCGCTCGCCCTCATTAAGGAAATATGCGCCCGCAACGAGCATTTCTACTATATCGCCTTCGCCCGCAACGGAGGTCTGTCGGCGGCGCTCAAGGCCGGCATCGACTATGCCTGGTCGCCGCTCGTCGGGTATATCGACTCCGACCTGCAGACGGCGCCCGAGGATTTCAATCTGTTGCTTGAACGTGCCGACGAGGCTGAACTGGTGACAGGCATACGCGCCGACCGCAAGGATTCGGGTTTCAAGAAACTCCAGTCGAAGATTGCCAACGGTTTCCGCCGTTCGATGACGCATGACGGCGTGGCCGATACGGGATGCCCGTTGAAAGTGATGCATACCGACTACGCCAAGCGCGTGCCATTCTTCACAGGAATGCACCGTTTCCTGCCTGCGCTGATACAGCTGCAGAACGGACGCGTCATCCAGATGCCCGTGCGCCATTTCCCGCGTGTGGCCGGCAAGTCGAAGTATCATCTGTGGAACCGTCTCGCCGGTCCGTTCAAGGATTGCTTCGCCTACCGCTGGATGCGCAAGCGCTATATCAACTACGATGTCAACGGCGGCAACCTGTAATAGATGGTGGTGTCGAAATTCTTGTAGGGACGAATTGCAAATCTAACTTTTCACAATTGAAACGATACTTTATAAAACTGAGCTATGACGGTGCCGCTTATCACGGGTGGCAGGTGCAGCCGGGTGCGGTGACGGTGCAGCAGTGCATCGAGGAAGCGCTCGGCAAGGTATTGCGCCGTCCCACTCCCATAGTCGGCGCGGGACGTACCGATGCCGGGGTCAACGCGCGCCTTATGGTTGCGCATGCCGATATGCCTGAAGATGTCATCGAAAAAGATAAGGCACGTTTTATCCGTTCGCTCAACTCGCTGACCGCACGCGACATCGCCATACATGATGTCGTTAAAGTAGCTCCCGACGCGCATGCTCGTTTTGACGCGCGGCGGCGCACCTACCGCTACTTCGTGCACCACGGGTGCGACCCGTTTCTGCGTCACTATTCGCTTAATATAGCGCCGCTCGATTACACGGCCATGAACGAGGCGGCCGCGTTGCTGCTCGATGTGGAGGATTTCACATCGTTTGCCAAACTGCATGCCGACACACGCACCAACATATGCCGTGTCGACACCGCACGATGGATGAAAGTGCCGGTATCACAGCCTGCGGCAGCCGGAATGACAGCCTGCGACGGCATCCTCGCATCCGGTACGGGAGATACCGGATGCCAGTATTACTTTGAAATCAGCGCCGACCGCTTCCTCCGCAACATGGTCCGCGCCGTGGTCGGCACACTCATAGAGGTAGGCCGCGGCAAAATGACCCTCCCGCAATTCCGCGACGTCATAGCGCGCCGCGACCGCTGCGAAGCCGGCACCTCAATGCCCGGCAACGCCCTTTTCCTCTGGAACGTGGAATACTGACACAGCCCATTACAAATATTGAAACAGAGTAAACGCGGCTCAATGCTCATTATGAAATAGCATTGAGCCGTTTTCCTGTCCATGTGGTGCAAATCAAATTGTTATGGCTTGCGGTACCAGAGCATGAGGTTGCGGGTGTAGGCTATGAGGCCTACGCTTTGGCCGAGGATTAGGACGGGGTCATGGCGGAAGATGGCGTAGCTTACTATTATCAGGCTGCCTGTGAGGGATATTATCCAGAAGCCTGCGGGGAGTTCCGACTCGCCGCGACGGCGGGAGTAAAGCCACTGGTAGATGAAGCGGAAGGTGAATATTACCTGGCCGGCGGAGCCGTAGATTACCATCCACAGGGGGATGTCGTCATTGCCGAAGAAGCGGTCGACGGCGGCCTGTGCGTCGTGCGCCACGGGTATTATCAGTGCCAACGGCAGCAGGACTATGACGGCCCGCAGCGGTGCGGGTACTTTATGCCATACGCTCTTGATGTTGAGGTTCCAGATGTAGATGTAATAGGCGATTACCTGCCCGATGACTATGGCGAAGTCGTCGCGCAGCCAGCCGTAGAAGCAAAGCAGGCATGAGGCGAGCAGCGACAGCACCCAGAATATGGTGGGGGAGAGCACGCGCCGTGCCCTCTCCGACATTATCCATTGTACGAGTATGCGTGCCGAAAACAGTGCCTGTGCCAGAAATCCTATTACGAATACCACGTGTTACGGTTTTTTAATGAAATTAATGTGGAATACTGTTGTCTTGCTGCCTGAACTTGAACAAGTAGGGACGCACGGTCTGTGCGTCCGCGGCATACGTGCTTAATCCCAATCGATTATAGGACGCACAGACCGTGCGTCCTTACAGTTTGTATTACACTTTGTGTAAGGAATTGTTATCGTTCGAGGTAGGTGTAGCCGTAGAGGCCGGAGCGGTAGTTGGAGAGGAATTCGCGACCCTCTTCGGCGGTGATTTTGCCGGCTTTCATTGAGGCTGTCACCCATGTCTCGACGTTGCGCACGAGTTTCTTGGGATCGAACTGCACGTAGTCGAGCACTTCAGCCACTGTCTCGCCGTCGATGACCTTGTCAATCTCGTAGCGGTCCTTGTAGACGCTGATGTGCACGGCGTTGGTGTCGCCGAACAGATTGTGCATGTCGCCCAGGATTTCCTGATAGGCTCCGGCGAGGAATACGCCGAGGTAGTATGATTCGCCCTGGCGCAGGGGATGGAGCATGAGGAAGTCGGCGCTGCCCCCCTGCACGGAGATGAAATGGGCTATCTTGCCGTCGGAGTCGCATGTCATGTCCTGAAGTGTGGCCATGCGGGTGGGTTTCTCGTCGAGACGCGACAGCGGCATGACGGGGAACAACTGGTCGATGGCCCAGTGGTCGGGCAGCGACTGGAACAGGGAGAAGTTGCAGAAATATTTGTCGGGGAGCATGCGCGACACTTTGCGCAGCTCTTCGGGTGCATGTTTCATGGTCTGGGCTATGTCGCCGACTTCGCGGGCGATTGACCAGAACAGTTTCTCGACCATGGCGCGTGTGCGCAGGTCGATGAGGCCGAGTGAGAAGAGGTCGAGTGCTTCCTCGCGTATCTGCACCGCGTCGTGCCAGCTTTCGAAGAGGCGGGGCTGCGACAGTTTGTCCCATATGTCGTAGAGTTCGCGCACGAGTTCATGCTCGTCGGGGGAGATTTCCTCGTTGTCTTTCCACTGGGGTAGGGTGGTCGTCTCGAGCACTTCGAATACGAGCACCGAGTGGTGGGCGGTCAGCGAGCGGCCGCTCTCGGTGATGATGTTGGGCTGCTTGAGGCCGTTTTTCTCGCATGCGTCGACCAGCGAGTAGACGGCATCGTTGGCATATTCCTGTATGGCGTAGTTCATCGATGATTCCGACGCCGAGTTGCGTGTGCCGTCGTAGTCGACGCCGAGGCCGCCGCCTATGTCGACAAAGTCGATGTCGAAGCCGCTCTTCGAGAGCTGCACGTAGAATTGCATGGCCTCGCGGAGCGCGTTCTTGATGAAACGTATCTTGGTAATCTGGCTGCCGATGTGGAAGTGGATGAGCTTGAGGCAGTCTTTTATGTCGCGGCGTTCGAGGTAGTCGAGCGCTTCGAGCAGTTCGGATGAGTTGAGGCCGAATTTCGAGGAGTCGCCCCCCGAATCCTCCCATTTGCCGGCACCTGTGCTCGATAGCTTGATGCGTATGCCTATATTGGGGCGTATCTTGATGCGGCGCGAGATGTCGGCTATGAGTTTAAGCTCGTTCATCTTTTCGACCACGAGGTATATGCGGCGTCCCATCTTCTGGGCGAGAAGGGCGAGCTCGATATAGTTGGCGTCCTTGTAGCCGTTGCATATTATAAGGGCGTCGTCGGCTATGTTGGTGGCGAGCACGGCATGGAGCTCGGGCTTCGAGCCGGCTTCAAGGCCGATGTTGAATTTCTTGCCGTGGCTTACAATCTCCTCGACTACCTGGCGCATCTGGTTGACCTTGATGGGGTAGACGATGAAATTCTGCGCCTTGTAGTTGTATTGCTCGGCGGCGCGTTTGAAGCAGTTGGAGATTTTCTCGACGCGGTTGTCGAGAATGTCGGGGAAACGAAGCAGCACGGGTGCGGTGATGTCGCGCAGCTGCAGTTCGTCCATCACCTCCTTGAGGTCGACCGATGCGTATCCCTCCTTCGGGTTGACGGCCACGTGGCCACGCTCGTTGATGGTAAAATACTGGCGCCCCCAGCCGCTGATATTGTACAGCTCGGCGCTGTCTTCAATTCTCCATTTTCTCATCTCTATTTTTACTTGCTTTTATTTTTTTAATGATAGTAACGTACAGATGCAACCTCTTGAACGACCGGTATTTGTCAGGATGTTAAAAAATGCTCGCGAGAAGCCGGAACCCGATGGGTTTTCATCGAATTGCATCGTTCCAGTCAAATAACTTATTTAGTCGGCAAAGATAAGAATATTTTTTTATTCTTCCGAATCGAAATCAAGCGTATTATTCATATTCCAATTGTCGAAATCTGACTGGAACACCTTATCCTGAATAATACGATATTTCTCGAACTCGCACTCGGCATGTATTTTGGCCTGTTCTGCCGACACCATACCTGCTCCGATCAAAATAGGACGGTCGTCGCTATCCAAAAATTTGTCTATACGTACAGCCCAGTCCTCCATGGTCATCGGGATATGGCGTTTCGCACGGTCTTCGGCCAGATCGAGGAAGGCATTGACTATTCTTCCCATTGACTCCAATTCCGTTTCTCTCAGATAGTTTTTGGCTATAGAGACATCTGTTTTTACAATTTTGCCATTTGGCGCTTTTTCCCACGATGTGAGACCCATGTGCTCTTTCTCAGCATTGGCGCGTTCGACAATCAGTTCGGCCGCCGTATGCCCGTGAACGGCATAGTGCATTTTGTTCTGTACCTTTTTAAAGAACATTCCGGTAGTCGGTGCGTCACGGTTGTAGTCGATGCTTGTTGCATATATATCGGTAAGTTTTTGATAAAAACGGCGTTCACTCAATCTGATTTCCCTTATTTCCGCGAGTAAATGTTCGAAATAATCCTCATTGATGAATGAGCCGTTTTCCATACGTTTCTTATCTATCACGTAGCCGCGTATGGCAAATTGGCGCAGGACATAAGTGCACCATTGGCGGAATTGTGTCGCACGTACGGAATTGGCCCGGTAGCCTACAGAAATGACCGCATCCAGATTATAATATTTAGTGGCATAGCTTTTGCCGTCGGCGGCAGTTCGTCGGAATTTCCGACAAACTGCCTCTTCCTGTAACTCCTGAGTCTGAAAAATGTTTTGCAAATGTTCGGCAATCGTTGAGCGTCCTTTATCAAACAGGACAGCGATGGCATCCTGAGTGAGCCAAAGCGTTTCATCCTGATATAATACCTCTATACCTTCTTCTTTGCTTTCCAGCTGGAATATAAGAAATTCGGCAGTACTGTTATGGATTTGAAGCTTTTTCCCCATGATTATCTTAATATAGATGCAAATTTACTGTTTTTTTTGAGGAGTGCGCGATAAATGGCTGATAAGATGTATTTATATATAAGTAGTCAGCCCTTAAAAACGGATATTAATTGCTGATATTCAATAAAATAAACATAAAA
>ERZ780168.219-NODE-219-length-70160-cov-10.601997_pt1 | contig 70160 bp, 45 predicted proteins | sample MGYA00510981_ERZ780168 | MGnify/ENA primary metagenome ERZ780168 (study PRJEB29588, sample SAMEA2158769) | human gut metagenome | biome: human gut; feature: human-associated habitat; material: faeces | place: Denmark | collected 2008/2010 ...
TGCCGTTGATATATTCGCTGACTTATGCGACGATAACCACCACGAAGGGCAAATAAAAACGAGAATATATTTATGATTCTGAAAGTTGCTTTGAGTTGTTAAAGTTAATGCAATGTAAAAAATATCCTAAAATTATACCTGTTTTTATACTTGTTTTTAATAAAAAATCAAGAACATACCATATGTTGTATTCTGAAAACTTGCAAAAATCTATTTATAGTGTATAATGAAATGACAGTATATAATTATTAATTATTCATTATTAATTAAACAAAAATAGCCGTGCGTTTTGATTGTCTCGGCTTTCTTTTTGTGGTAAAATACTAAAAACTTTTTAAGGAGAAGCACGTTATGGCAAAATATTGCGACGAACCGTCAAGAACTTTCAGCGAATATCTTCTTATCCCCGGTTTCACTTCGGAAAAATGTATTCCTGCAAACGTAGACCTTAAAACGCCCATCGTCAAATTCAAAAAGGGCGAAACGCCGAGAATAGAACTCAACATTCCGCTCGTGTCGGCAATCATGCAATCGGTCAGTGACGACAGAATGGCAATCGCACTCGCAAAAGAAGGCGGAATATCCTTTATATTCGGCTCTCAATCGGCGCAAAGCGAAGCGGATATGGTGCGCAGAGTCAAAGCATACAAGGCAGGCTTCGTGCCCAGCGACAGCAATCTTACGCCCGACGCGACGCTCAAAGACGTGCTCGACCTTGTTGAACGCAACGGGCACAACACTATTGCCGTCACCGATGACGGACTTGCAAACGGCAAGTTGCTCGGCGTTGTAACTTCAAGAGATTATCGTCCGTCAAGAATGTCTTTGGACGACAAAGTGTCGTCGTTTATGACGCCGAGAGAAAAACTTGTCGTCGCACCTGCAACGGTCACGCTCACGGAAGCCAACGACATCATCTGGGACCACAAACTCAACAGTCTTCCCATCGTTGACGAAAACGACAGGCTTATGTATTTCGTTTTCCGCAAAGACTACGAACAACACAAGGAAAATCCGCTCGAAGTGCTTGACGCAGAGAAGCGTTATCTTGTCGGCGCAGGCATCAACACGTTGGATTTCGAAACACGCGTGCCTATGCTCGTCGATGCGGGAGCGGACGTTCTTTGCATAGACAGCAGTGAAGGTTACACCGTGTGGCAAAAACGAACCATAGACTTTATCCGTGCAAAATATGGTGATAAAGTGCTTGTTGGGGCAGGAAACGTGGTTGACAGAGAAGGATTCTTGTTCCTTGCAAACGCGGGTGCGGACTTTGTGAAAGTGGGTATCGGCGGCGGCTCTATATGCATAACCAGAGAGACGAAAGGCATCGGGCGCGGACAAGCGACGGCACTTATCGAAGTGGCGGCGGCTCGCGACGAGTACTTTGAAAAGACGGGTGTTTATATTCCCATTTGCTCGGACGGCGGAATCGTTCAAGACTATCATATGACGCTTGCGCTTGCAATGGGGGCAGACTTCATTATGCTCGGCAGATACTTTGCTCGCTTTGACGAAAGCCCGACGGCAAAACTCAACGTCAACGGCAATTACGTCAAAGAATACTGGGGAGAAGGCAGCAACCGTGCGAGAAACTGGCAACGTTACGACCTTGGCGGAAAGAGCGGTCTTTCGTTTGAAGAAGGCGTCGATTCTTACGTACCGTATGCGGGCAAACTCGCAGACAACGTGCGCAAGAGTTTGTACAAGGTCAAGTCCACGATGTGCAACTGTGGCGTGACAAGCATCGCCGAACTTCACGAAAACGCAAAACTCACACTTGTGTCTGCAACCAGTATAGTTGAAGGCGGAGCGCACGACGTGCTTATCAAAAACAAATACAACTCATAAACAAAAGCCGTTGAAAACTGCGCTATTTAGGGAACAACTACGTCAGAGCCACGCTCTCGTCAACTCATGTACGCATAGTACATTAGGGTTGCCGTTAGCATGGCTCTTTCTTGTTCTTCATCTAAATGTCGCAGTTTTACAATTAAAAATCTATTGTGAATAATTGCGCCCGAAACGAAAACCTATTCGGAGCGTACTTATAAACGGTATGTGCATATTCGGAGTGAGCGTTCGCAAGGCGAACGCCAAGATAAGCGACGAGCAAGACGGTTTGTACAAGTGAGCAAGTGCGTGTTGTTCTCTGCACTTGCGAACGAGTGGCATAATGAGTGAACGATACTTTTCTATGCGAGTGCCGACTTCCCCTCTTCGAGCGATGTGTGGCTAAAAAGAGAAAGTACTATGTTCGAGAAGTAGGGGAAAGCCCGAAGGGAAGGGGTAATGTTGCATTTAGGGGTTTACACGCCCACCCTTGTAGAGCCGTTAACAAAAAAGTGCGATATTGAGATGAAGAACAAGAAAACGCCCCTTGAACAGCAACCCTAATGTACAAATAGTACATGAGTTGATGAGCAAGGAGCGTTGTAAGGAACAAAGTGACGGAATAGCGATTGTTACGCTTTGCGTCAATCGCGTCCGATGTTATTCGCCGTACTTCATTGGCATACGGAGTTTGTGTGCGGATCTGCGTTTTGCGCTTTCGATTTTTGCACGAACGTCGTCGGGGATTTCTCCGCCACGGAGATATTTGTCAACGTCGGAATACTTGATGCCGAGTTCGGATTCGTCGGTTTGTCCTTGATAAAGTCCGGCGGACGGAGCTTTCTCGATTATGGTAATCGGAGCGTTTAGATAACGCAAATGTTCGTATATTTCACCGACGGTAAGGTCTGCGATGGGGTTAAAATCATGCGCGCCGTCGCCCCATTTCGTGAAGTATCCGAGAGTGGCTTCGTCAAGGTTGCCCGTGCCTGCGACGAGATAGCCGCGAGCCTGTCCGAGTGCGTAAAGCGTGGTCATGCGAAGACGCGGATTGATGTTGACGCTTGCCATTTTGAGATTGCTCTCGCCGGCGTTGTTTTCTGCGAGTCGGTCGCCGAGCGCATCGAGAAGAGCCTGCTTCGTTTGAGACAAATCTATCTCGATTTGTTCGATGCCGAAATGCTTACCGGCGCGAAGCGCGTCATCTCTGTCGCTGCCGTAGTTTTGCGAAGACTGGCAAGGCATAATGACGCCGAGAACGTTGGGTGTTGCGAGTTTGCAAAGCGCACCGACGAGCGTGCAGTCCTTGCCGCCGCTGTTGCCGTAAATGATACCTTTTGCGCCGCTGTCGGACAAGATTTTGCGTATCCATTCGACGCGTTTTTCGATAGATTGTTGAACGTCCATAAGGCACTCCTTTTATGTTGTTTTTTATTGTTGATTTTTATTGTTTTTATTATAATACGATTTTGCCAATATTCAACTTTTTTGATATAAATCATTAAAATTTTATGAAAAATCGGGTATCGACAGGTCAAAAACGTCGTTTTTTTGCATTATTTTTTAAAAAAACCACAAAAAATCGCAAAATGGGTATTGAATTATCTTGCGATAGGTTATATAATGTTGATACAAAAAAAAATTAAACTCATACAAGGAGAATTTTTATGAGAAAAGCATTTATTTGTCCCACAAAGTACGTTCAAGGCGAAAACGAATTGCTCAACCTTGGTTATTTTGTCAAAACCTTCGGTAAGAAAGCCCTTCTTATCGCAGACCCGTTCGCGCTCAATCTCGTGAAAGAGAAACTCGAAGCGACGCAAGCAAAATACGGCGTAGAGTTCGTCACGAGCGACATCTTCAAAGGCGAATGCTCTCGTACGGTCGTCAAAGCATTGCAAGAATTTGCAAAAGCAAACAAATGCGCATGCACGATCGGTCTCGGCGGCGGCAAAGCAATCGACACTTCCAAGTGCGTTGCGGCAGGCAATCCGCTCATCATCTGCCCGACTATCGCGGCAACCGACGCACCGACGTCCCACTCTGCCGTTCTTTACACCGACGATCACGAATTTGACGATTACGCATACTTCCGTCAAAGCCCGTCCGTCGTCCTTATCGATCTCAACGTCATCGCAAACGCTCCGTCAAGATTCCTTGTCAGCGGCATGGGCGACGCACTCTCCACTTATTTCGAAGCAAGAGCAAACGTCAACAGCGTATCCAACGTCAACGCAGGCCTCCCCTGCGGCGCAGACAGAAAGAAAGGCACGCTTCTTGGCTACGGCACGTACACCGCTGCAGCACTTGCAGAACTCTGCTACAAGAACCTTCTCAGCGACGGCGCAAAGGCAAAAACCGCTTGCGACTGCAACGTTGTGACTCCGGCTCTCGAAAAGATTGTTGAAACCAACATCCTTCTTTCCGGTCTCGGCTTCGAATCGGGCGGACTTGCAGCGGCACACGCAATCCACGACGGTCTCACCGCAGTTCACGACATTCACGCATGCTGCATGCACGGCGAAATCGTCGCATTCGGCACAATCTGCCAACTCGTCCTTGAAAACAGCCCCGAAGAAGAACTTTACGAAGTTCTCAACTTCTGTGACGAAGTGGGACTCCCCATTTGCTTGCACGACCTTATGACAAATCCGCGCACGGGCGAAGTTATCAGAGAAGAACTCACCGAAGAAGAATACAAGATCGTCGCAGCAAAGACCTGCATCCCCGACGAATCCATTCACAACATGCCCTTCCCCGTAACCGAAGACATGGTTATCGCTGCAATCAAAGCGGCAGATAAGATCGGTCACGATTTCAGATACGGCTGCGATTGCGAATGCTGCCACTAATCCGTATTGAATAAAACGCACACTCCCTTGCGCACACGCGCAAGGGAGTGTCTTATTAAAAAAACCGCGTAAATTCTCGGATTTGCGGTTGCAAGGAGAAATATTATGAAAAAAATAATGAACACCCCCGAAACTTTCGTCTACGATATGTGTCACGGTCTTGCCGCGGCTCATCCGGAACTCGAATTCGTTGAAAAATACAAAGTCGTCAAAAAGAAAGACATCAACGACAACAAAGTCAGCCTTATCTCCGGCGGCGGCAGCGGTCACGAACCCGCACACGCAGGCTTCGTCGGCAAAGGTATGCTTGACGCGGCTGTTTGCGGCGACGTCTTCGCATCACCGTCCCAAGTGCAAGTCTACAACGCAATCAAGGCTTGCGCAACCGACAAAGGCGTGCTTCTCATCGTCAAGAACTATTCCGGCGACTGCATGAACTTCAACAACGCAATGAGCGACGCTCAAGACGACGGCATCAAAGTGGACGCGGTTTACGTCAACGACGATATCGCAGTCAAAGACTCTCTCTACACTGTCGGTCGTCGCGGCGTGGCAGGAACGGTGCTTGTACATAAATGCGCAGGCGCGGCGGCAGAACAAGGCAAATCCCTTGAAGAAGTCAAAGCGGTTGCAAACAAAGTCATCGACAACGTTCGTTCTTTCGGCTTTGCTTTCACAAGTTGCACCGTCCCGGCGGCAGGTCATCCCACCTTTGACATCGGCGACGACGAGATGGAATTCGGCGTCGGTATCCACGGCGAACCCGGTCGTTTCCGTGAAAAGATCGACTACTCCACCGGCACTTTCTGCGACGATTTGTCAAGAAGAATCGTCACCGACCTTGAAGAAGACCTTGCTCTCAAGAGCGGCGAAGAAGTGGTGCTTCTCATCAACGGTTTCGGCGGCACTCCCCTTCAAGAACTCTATATTCTCAACAACTCCGTCACCAAGGCACTCGCAAAAGACGGCGTGAAGATCCACAAGACCATCGTCGGCAACTTCATGACTTCCATTGATATGGCAGGCGCGTCCATCTCCGTGTTGAGAGTGGACAGCGAGCTCAAAGCTCTTGTTGACTATCCCGTCAACACTCCTGCTCTCACTTGGGGCGCGGCTATGAGCGAACAAGCACAAGCGGCTCTCGAAGCAGTGCAAGCAATCGGCAGAGCACTCGGATACGCTCCCGTTGCAGAAGAACATCACGCAGCTAAAAAGAAAGCGGCGGCAAAAGAGACCGAAGAAGTTGCGGTTTACGAAGTCGAAGGCAAGCCCGAAGTGACCGAAACCATCAACACTGCGGCTTTCGTGCAAATCGTTGACAAGATGGCTGACGTCATCATCGAAAACGAAGTTCCTTTCTGCGAAGCTGACAAAATGGGCGACGGCGACTTTGGTATGTCCATCGCAAAAGGTTTCAAACAACTCAAAGCAGACTGGGCAACCAGAAAGAAAGGCGACATCGGTCAATTCCTTGTGAGCTGCAGCGAAATCATCAAAGAGTACTGCGGCGGCGCAAGCGGTCCGATTTGGGGCTCTGCATTCAAGTATGCAGGCAAATCCATGCTCGGCAAGAAAGAAGTCTCTCTTGCAGACGTTGCTCTTCTCTTCACCGAGGCAAACCGCGGCGTTTACGAGACCGGCAAGAAGTCCTTCGGCAAGGGCGCGGAAATCGGCGACAAGACTTTGGTTGACGCTCTCAAACCCTGCGCAATGGCACTCACCAAAGCGGCTGAAGAAGGCAAATCTCTCCGCGAAGGTCTTGTTCTCGGCGCAAAGGCTGCTCACGAAGGCGCAGAAGCCACCAAGACTCACGTTGCAACTCTCGGAAGAGCGGGCACTGTTGGCGAGCGTTCAATCGGTTATCCCGATGCAGGCGCACACGGACTCGACGTCATCTTCAACGAGCTTGCGGCATACATCGCAAAGATGTAATCAAATCACAGCATCAGAAAAGGCACTCGCAAGAGTGCCTTTTTTTCAAATCGATAATATTGATTTTTGATATTCTAAACGCTTGTTTTGCTCATTTCATTTGACGTTTACGTTGAGCGTATAGCTCGTGTTGTTGACGTTTCCGCCCTTATTTGCCGAATAAACCATATAGTCCACGTCACTCATAAGCGAAAGGCTGTCATAGCTTATCTTGGTGAGTAGCGCATTGTTGAGATATGCCGCAGAAGTCAATTTTTCAATGCTTTCGCCGTTCTTTTCGCTTGTCTGTTGCAGCTTGGCAAGGCTTTCGTTTGTCTTCTCGATATTGCCGCTTATGCTGCTCAGTGCGCTCATCTGCTCTCTGTGTTGGTCTGCAAGTTGCACGGAAAGTTTTGCAAAAGACCTGTTCAAATCACTGCGCAATTCGTTCATAGACATGCGTATCGTGGAGCTTATGTTTTGCCCCGCCGTTTCGATTGCTTCGATAATTTCGTCAGTCTGCACCTTGCGGTCAACCTGTTGCAACGCTTCTTTCAAAGTGTCCGCTCTGCCCGTCTCGAAATAGAAAATGACAAGGTCTATATGCTGCCAATCGCGAATATCCAACACGGTTTTGAATTGCGCCACCAACCTGTCGTACATATCTTGCGACAGTTTGGTAAGTCTCGTTCTATCTTTCTCGAAGACCGCTCTCTTCTCGTTGGCAATTGCAACGTATTTGTCAAGAACCTTTTTGGAAGCGTTCTTTTCGAGTTGGTAACTTGCAAGCTCGTTTTTAAGCTCTCTTATAGACTTTTCAGCACTCTTGATATTTGTTTTTGTTTCTTTCTTTTTGGAACGGTTTTCACCTACCACCCTAATCGTCGATACAATAAGTCCGATTATAAGGATAATCGCAAATATGCCGATTGACACGTATATATAGTTTTTGTAATATGAATTTTCAAAAGTCGGATGCATTCTTTTATCCACCTGATACCAGCCCGACGTAACAAAATAGAAAAACCACGGCACAGCCGCCAATACGAGCCCTATCGCACCCGCTATCAACGTATGTATGAAAATTTCGAGCGCATCCCACTTTGCCATACCTTTACGATATTTTTTTTCGTAAGATTTACTCTTTTTTCTCCTTTCCTTATCGTTTTCCGCTGCCAAATAACCGCGCGGCAATTGACTGTTGCAATAGGAAATTCCTCTATTTACCCTGGCAATATCGTAATCGTTCTTTTCGTATTCGATGCGCTCACGATCAACATCGTTCAATGCCTCTTTATATACGCTTTCGCTTTCGTCGAGTTTGTCCTTTTCAATGGAAATTGCGGACATGCCCGCGCGCAGCGCGTACAAATCGGCAAGCATCTGATTTTTTTGTTCTCGTTCCATATCCAAATCTCCTATTTTTTCAAAAAAATTCTACCCCCCCCCGCATTTTTGTCAAGCGTTTTTGGCTCGTTTGACCGTCTGTATGCGCATTCTATGCCCTTTGTTTTGTTTTTTTCTCGTTTTTGTCAAAAAAACTTATCCTTTCTTAATTTTTCTTATAGATTGAAAAATTTTGTTTTGAAATATTGATTTTGTGCGCGAGTTATATTACAATTTGTCAATAAAAAGTGCGCGTGCATCGCGCAAGGAGTATACTATGAAAACCAAAAAATCAATAATTGCGCTTTGCCTTGTTGCCGTGCTTGCTTTCAGCGTTTTCGCGCTCTGCGCCTGCGGCGACAATGACGAGCCGGAGCAAGGTTTTGCAAAACATAAAATCACCGTTCAATCCACCGAGGAGTGCGCCGTGTCGGTTGACAAAACCCAAGCGGAATTTGCCGAAACCGTCACCGTCACGCTCGATTTGAAAGTCACCGACAAATACGTTGAAAAAGTCACATACAACGGAAAGGACGCGTCCAAACGCTCGGACAACACCTATGATTTTCTCATGGGCAACGACGACGTGACCGTGGCTGTGACGCTCAAAGCGTACGAGCCCCTTTTGGCATCCGCCAACAAGTTTGCCAAATTTGACGATTCAAACCCCACCACCCTTGCAAAAGGCAACGGAATCGTGGATCTAACCGTGTCTTTGAACGGCAGTTATATGACCATTCTCAACTGGTCGATCAAGTCCACCAACCAAGCGGCAATCCCCGGATCTAGCGTAAGCTCACAAAACAATCCGCCCACCGAAAGCGGCGCGATTTCTGCCCAAACGCAACATAAAAGCGGCGGCAATCTCATCAGCAAACTTACAATATCCATCGACACCGACAAAATCGAGCTCGGCAAAACTTTCCTGCTCATCGACCTTTCAAACGGCAACACGTCATCGCAAAAGGCAAATCTCGTCGTGCCTATCACCGTTGCAGAAACCATCAGCACGACCAAATGGAACGAAACTCTCATCTTCGACATCTCCGCGCTCCCAAACAGCGTCAGACAAGGCAAATTCAACGTCTCGCTGTTGGACTACAACTTTGTTCAAGGCAGCGACAGTCAAGAGTATCAGTCCTTTAACGGCATATCCGCCAACGCAAGCGGCAACATCCAAATCAACGTCGAATACGTCCCCACGCACAGATACTACGTTGCCATTTGGGCAGTCGGCGATGACGGCGCAACCACCCTTTACAAACTTCTCGACGCAGTCGGTCAAGGCTCAAGCACAACAGGCTTTAGCAACCTGACCAACGGCGTCCTAAACCTTCTTAGCGACAATCAAACCTTCACCATCACCGTCTCCAACGAAATCTCACACTAATCCTTATCTCCCATTTTGCATCAACACTCAAAAAGCGTCACCCCTTCGGTGACGCTTTTTCAATCCCGTCTTTCGATGTCCGCAAATGCTCTGCGCTTGCGTCTCTCTTCGCTTGCGGTCACAAAAGTCTCGGTGACTTACACACACAAAAAAATGAGCACAGCCAATTCTGTGCTCATTTTTTTGTGGTGCGGTCACCGAGACTTGAACTCGGACGGTGTAACCATACGCCCCTCAAACGTACGCGTCTGCCTATTCCGCCATGACCGCTTAACATTTGCTATTATATGATTAAACCGTTTTGTTGTCAAGGAGTTTTGCAAGCAAAAATGCAAAAAGTCAACATTTTTTTCGTATGCATATATTTGAGTATGCGCAATTTTGAAAACGATGACGATTTGCATATCGATAACATGCGCCCACGCGAAGAAAACGGTTCTGCGTGCAGGCGAAATATGCTTGCCGTGTCCGTGGCAAACGTCTTGTACGATGGCAAAAGCAAGGATGAAATCAAGCAAATCACCGCCTTTTTGCACGTGCTTATTGCGCTTGCCAAAAATTATGAAACATAAATCACATTTTTTTAAAAACTTGTACGCACGCGTTTGACATTTGCGCCGCATAGGCATAGAATACTCGCGGAATAAAAGTTTTGCGCTATGCGCACAAGGGTATATATGCAAAAGGATCTGACAGTCGGCAAGCCTTCTTCGGTTATCGTGAAGTTTTGTCTTCCGCTTTTCGGCAGCATTATTTTTCAACAGTTGTACAATCTCGCGGACAGTTTCGTCGCGGGAAAGTTTATCGGCGACAACGCTTTGGCGGCAGTCGGAAACAGTTATGAAATCACGCTGATATTCATAGCGTTCGCTTTCGGTTGCAACATAGGTTGCTCGGTCATTGTGTCGAGACTTTTCGGTGCAAAGAAATACACGGATTTGAAGACGGCTGTCTTCACCACCTGGATTGCAAGCGCGGTGCTTTGCGCAATACTTATGGTGATAGGTCTCACGTGCTCCACTCCGCTTCTTAAACTCATCAACACTCCCGACACCATACTTGCCGACAGCAAACTTTATCTCGACATATACGTCTGGGGCTTGCCGTTTGTCTTCTTCTACAACGTTTCGACGGGTATATTTGCCGCTCTCGGAGACAGCAAAACACCGTTCATCTTCCTTGCGATTTCGTCTCTTGCAAACATCGGCGTCGATATTCTCTTCGTCGCTACGTTCAAAATGGGCGTTGCGGGCGTTGCGTGGGCAACGTTTATCTGTCAGTGCGTGAGTTGCGTATTGTCCGTCGTATTCGTGCTTCTGCAACTCAAAAAAATCAAATCCACCGAAAAGCCGAAAGTCTTCTCCTGGAAAATACTCAAAGACATTTCCGTCATCGCAATCCCAAGTGTTCTCCAACAAAGTTTTATCTCTGTCGGCAACATTGTCATTCAAAGCGTGGTCAACTCGTTCGGCGAAGTGGTTATGGCAGGCTACTCTGCAAGCGTAAAACTCAACAATCTCGTCACGACGTCGTTTCTTACGTTTGCAAACGGCATTTCAAACTACACAAGTCAAAATCTCGGTGCAGGCAAAACCGAACGTATCAAACCGGGCTTCCGCGCAGGTCTCGGCTTTGTATGGATACTGTGCATTCCTATCGTTCTCGTGTATATCTTTGCGGGCAAATATCTGCTTATGCTCTTCATGAAAGACGCAGGCAGCGGCGCGCTTGACGTAGGCATGCAATTCTTACGCATCGTCTCCCCGTTCTACTTTGTGGTTGCGGTGAAAATCGTGTGCGACGGCGTGTTGCGCGGCGGCGGAAGAATGATCAAGTTTATGATTACGACGTTCACTGACCTTATTCTGCGTGTGGTGCTTGCGCTCGTATTGAGCGTACCGCTCGGCACGCAAGGCATATGGTGGTCGTGGCCTATCGGCTGGGGCATCGGCATGATCGTATCGCTCGTGTTCTATCTCACTTTGAAATGGAAAAAGCCGCTCCCCGATGACGAATACGTAAGGTTGAAAGACGAAGAAACTCCCGTCGAAGAAATGCTCGAAGACGTCGTCGAATCCAACGAATAAATTAAAATCTACAATCGACTGTAAACACGCATATTTTCTTATCGAAATGAAACTACAAAATAAAGCGCTCGTATTGCAAACAACAATACGCGCGCTTTATTCTTTACAAACGGTGACTTAAAGTCCTGTTTTTCATGTTTAGTGTCGCATTTTATCCTGCGACGGCTTATTCACAGCAAGATACAAATCACTCCGCCCTTACCTTCGTTGACTATGCGTCCGAGCGTCTTTTTGAGTTTCAATTCCGCTTCTGCAGGGACGGTTTGCAACTTGTTGTTTATGCCGTCTGCGACGAGCGAACTGAGCGACCTGCCGAATATGTTCGTGTTCCAGATTGCCTGCTTGTCGTTTTCAAAATCGCTCATCATACCGTCTACAAGGTCTTTGCTTTGCTCTTCGCTTCCGACGATGGGGCTGACCTCCGTCTCGACGTCCACTTTCATTATGTGAAGGGACGGAGCGTTTGCTTTAAGACGTACGCCGTATTGTCCGCCCTGTCTCAACAATTCGGGTTCTTTGAGTTCGATTTCGTCCATAGTGGGTGCGACGACGCCGTAGCCGAGCGTTTCGACCTGTTCGAGCGCGGACTGCAATCTCTCGATTTTGTCCTTGCTCCTGCAAAGCGATTTCATGTTTACTAGCATGTCGTATTCGTCGCTGACATCGACTCCGCATTCCTTGCTTGCCACGTCGAAGAACACTCCGCGTTTGACGTCCATATCGACGGTGACTTTGCCCTTGCCCGCGTCGAGATTGATTGACGACGGAGTTTGCCAAAGATTTGCATTTTCAAAGTACGTGTCGATTTTGTCGTAGTCTTTCATTCTCTCGACGTCTCCTGCCATATCTTTGACTCCCGATATGAGTTCTTGCACCACGTCGCTGTCGATAGGCAACGCCTGCACCCATCGCGGAAGATTGAAATCTATGGTTTTCACTCCGAATTCAAGGAGCACCGTTTCGAGAATTTCGCTCACGTCGTCTTCGTTCATTTCTAGCGCGTTTTTAACCACCACGGGCGCGTCGTATTTCTTTTGAAGTTCGTCTTTGAGTCGTTGTGCGCTCTCGGAGTTTTCGTCCGCCACGTTGAGAACGATTGCAAAAGGCTTTCTGCATTCTTTGAGTTCGCTTATCACTCGCTCTTCGGCCTTGACGTAGTCCTGTCTCGGGATATTGCCGAAACTTCCGTCCGTAGTCACCGCAAGCGCAATGGTGCTATGCTCTTTTATGACCTTTTGAGTGCCTATTTCGGCTGCTTGCGAGAACGGCATATCTTCTTCTGCCCACGGCGTTGAAACCATACGTTCTTTTCCGTCTTCTTCTGCGCCGAGCGCGCCGTCGACGAGATATCCCACGCAATCGATAAGTCTCATATTCAGCGTGATGTTGTCCCCGACCGACACTTTCACCGCTTCGTTCGGAACGAAACGCGGCTGCGTTGTCATAATGGTTTTGCCGTCCGCCGATTGCGGAATTTCGTCTATCGCGCGATTACGCTCGTCCTGATTGACTATTCCGTCCACCACGAATTTCTGCATCACCTGCTTGATTAGCGTCGATTTCCCCGTGCGGACGGGTCCCACGACGCCGACGTAAACGTCACCGCCCGTGCGTGACGCTATATCTCGATAAAGGTCAAATTTGTCCATATACTCCTCCGATTTGGTTTGCTAAAATCTATGACGAGCCTTTTTGATATATTCTAAAATCCCAAAAATTCTTGCAATCGAGAAGAAAAATCGGCGAAACGAAATTGCACGCAACGCGTATATGCTCACGCTGTTTTCGTCGCTCCGTTTAACGAAGGCAACATGACGAATCCTATTTTATCGATATCCCGTTTTTAACGAACGACGAATTCCTTTATCGTAAAAACTATAAAAAATGCACCGTCTCAAAAGAAACAGTGCAAAGTCGTTTATATAATTCTTAAACGGATTTTATTTTGCGTAATACTCGCAGAGCGCGATTTTTATGCATTCGACGAGCACGTCAACCGCAAAACTCATTTCTTCCATTGACGGAACGGACGGCGCGATACGAATGTTGGAGTCGTTGTCGTCTATGCCGTACGGAAAAGTCGAGCCTGCCGCAGTAAACTTCACTCCTACGCCGCTTGCCAGTTCCACTATGCGTTTTGCACAGTGCGGCACGTCAACCGAAATGAAGTATCCGCCGAGCGGTTTCGTCCACTTCACATTTTCGACGTCGCTGAACGCTTCCGTCATTTTTTCGTCGAAGAGTTCAAACTTCGGACGAAGAATATCGGCGTGTTTCTTCATTATTTCCTTGACGTTGTTTATATCTTTCAAAAACTCGACATGAAGCGCCTGATTGACTTTGTTCGGATTGATTTTCTTGAAGAACATACGCTTGACAAGGTCGGTTACGTTGTTTTGAGAAGACGCAAACGCCGCGACGCCGCTGCCTGCAAAAGTGATTTTTGCCGTCGAGCAGAACTCGTAAATCATATCCTGATTGCCCGCTTTCTTTGCCGCATCCATGATGTTTTTGAGTTTTACGTCTTCGTCGTAGAGCGAATGCAAACAATACGCATTGTCCCAGAACACGAGAAAGTCTTTTGCCGCAGGCTTGAGATTTGCCATGCGTTCAACCACTTTGTCCGAGAACGTGATACCCGTCGGGTTGGAATATTTCGGAACGCACCAAATGCCCTTCACGCTTTCGTCGTCCTTGCAAATTCTCTCGACAAGGTCCATATCCGGTCCGTCGGCAAGCATGGGCACGGTTATCATATCTATGCCGAAGTTTTGGCATATCGCAAAATGGCGGTCGTAACCCGGCGCAGGACAAATAAATTTGACCTTGTCGAGTTTGTTCCATGGCTTCGAACCGAGAATTCCGAATTGAAGCGCAAACTGCACCACGTTGTACATAATGTCGAGAGACGAGCCGTCGCACACGATGACTTCGTCCGCCTTTACGCCGAAAAACTGAGCAAAAAGTTCTCTCGCCTGTTTGAGACCTGCTGGTTCGCCGTAATTGCGTGCGTCTATACCGCTCATCATAAAGTTGCATTTGCCGGCGTTTTCGAGCATAGGCATTGCGATTTGCAACTGCTCTTTGCAGGGACGGCCGCGCGTCATATCCACGCTCACGCCTTTTTTGACGAGTTTCTTGTACGCTTTCTGCTCTTGAGAAAGCATTTGTTCGAGTTGGCTTCTTTCAATATTCTTATAGTTCATACAAACTCCACGATACATCATATTGCGCGCGTAGACTTTTGCGTGCAATGCAACGTGATTTATCTTGCGTAATTATTTCTCGTTTTCGCCCCTGTATCGCACCGTTTCGACGTTTTGCTCTTGTCGAAAATCAGTTTTCTTCGTTGTTTGCTCTCACGAGCAATCTTATCGGCGTTCCCGTAAAGTCAAAACTCTTTCTCAATGCATTTTCGAGATACCTCTTGTAACTGAAATGCATAATCGTCGGGTCGTTGACTTTGAGAACGAAAGTCGGCGGAGCAACTCCCACTTGCGTGACGTAGAAAATCTTGAGTTTCTTGCCGAGATAAGACGGCGGCTCGCTTATGCGAATTGCGTCTCCGACCACTTCGTTGAGAAGTCCCGTCGGGATACGTTTTCTCGAATTTGCCACGACTTCTTTGCAAAGCGGAAGCAAATTGTCAAGTCTCTTGCCGCTCAATGCCGAGATATACACCGATTTGAAATAGTCCATATATTTCAAATCTTCTTTGAGTTTCTTTTCAAACTCGTAAATGGTGTGAGTGTTTTTGTCAACCAAATCCCATTTGTTCATCACCACGATTGACGGCTTGCCTTCTTCGTGAACGAAACCTGCGATTTTTACGTCTTGCTCGGTGAGTCCTTCGGATGCGTCGCACACGATGAGCACGACGTCCGCTCTGCGAACGGCAAGGAGCGAACGCATGACCGAATATCTTTCAAGGTCTTCGTTGACAACTTTTTTCTTGCGCATACCTGCGGTGTCTATGATGAGATATTTGTCGTCGCCCACGTTGAGTTCGGTGTCGATTGCGTCGCGCGTCGTGCCCGCGATGTCGCTGACTATGCAACGGTCATACCCCAGAAGTCTGTTGGTTATCGAACTCTTGCCTGCATTCGGTTTTCCGACTATTGCAATCTTTATGCGGTCGGAATCTTCTTCGACGGGATGTTCGGGAATGACTTCCGTGATTGCGTCCAAAAGGTCTCCGAGTCCCTTGCCCTGCTCTGCGCTAACCGCGTGGGGTTCACCGAAACCGAGCGCGTAAAAATCGTAAACGTTGCTCATGTCGTTGTTGTCGATTTTGTTGACCGCCAAAATGACGGGAAGTTTCGATTTTCTCAAAAACGAACACACTAGATTGTCGTCCGTGGTGAGTCCCGTCTTTCCGTCCACAACGTACAAGATTGCGTTTGCCGTATCGACTGCGATTTCCACTTGCGTGCGGATATGATTCCACATCTGGTCGTCGCTTTTAAGCTCCAAACCGCCGGTATCGATGAGCGTGAACGCTCTTCCGCACCACTCGCAATCGGCGTAAACTCTGTCTCTCGTCACGCCGGGAGTATTTTCGACTATGGATATGCGGCTACCCGCTATTCTGTTGAACAGCGTGCTTTTTCCGACGTTAGGTCTTCCTACTATTGCTACCAAAGGTTTCATATTTATCACCAAATCAATGTTTTATCTTTCGATTTCGATGCTAAAAACCGCCATTTCTGTGGTTTTGCACATCTACGTTTGTTGTCAATATCCGAAATGCTCGGCGATTTTGCTCGCCATGTCGCTGCCGCTGTGAGATATTACGACGATAGGCGCGCCGAGTGTTTCTTCCACTTCTTTGACGGTCTTGTTGTCAAGGAAAGTGTCCGTAAACTCTCTGAGCATATTGTCGGGAATGACGAATGCGTCCGTCTTCGTTCCCTTAACCTGCTCTATTATGTCGCCTGCCGTGACAAGCCCTGCAACCGTTACGGACGGACCGAAAAAGTTGTTGATTATCGCATGCACTTCGCACTCGATGCCAAGTTTCTTTTCAAGCGTCTTTACGTACTCTTTAAGAAGCGGCGCAAACGATACGCCCGTGATGAAGTCCACCTTTTTGCCGATGTTCATATCTTCGAGTTCGTCAAGTCCGAACTCGAAATTGTCCTTGAAATCGGCAAGCAATCCTACGCCGTTTTCAATCTGGTCGAACGCACCGTAATACGAACTGTCTTTGACGGGTAGATTTGCCTTGACGTAATACTCGTCGCTGCACCAACAAAAACCGCCGTATTCCTTGTTTAGTCCCTCAACGAGCGCAATCGTTTCTCTTGCGTTCTGCTCGTCAACGGCTTTAAGTTGTTGCAACTTTTCTCTGTGTCCCGTCATACCGACGGGAACGACCGCCACCGTCTCCACACCTTCGACGCCGTGCAATCCGCGTATGCTGTCTTCAAGCACTTTGCCGTCGTTGACGTCGGGCACCACGACGAGTTGTGTATGCATTTTTATGCCTGCCGCCCCGAGTCTTCTCATCTGGTCGGGCAGTTTTCTCGTGTTAGGATTTTTGAGAATGTAGGTTCTCACATCGTCGTCCCACGCATGCACCGAAATGTACAACGGGCTGAGTTTCAACCGAATGACGCGCTCTATTTCTTCTTCGGTGACGTTGGTCATCGTCACGTACGAGCCGCACATAAAACTGTATCTGTAATCGTCGTCCTTTACGTAAAGGCTGGGGCGCATGTTTTTTGGCAACTGGTCAACGAAACAGAAAATGCAGTGATTTTTGCACACCACGGGTTTCATGTCGATGTTGAATTCCAATCCGAGCGATTGTCCGTCTTTTTTGTGAACGTGAATCGTCTTCTCTTTTCCGTCGCGCAAAATATCCACCGAGAATTTCTTCTCGTTGTCGTAGAAAAGATAGTCCAACTCGTCAATCATGTCGTATCCGCCTATGCGCAACACGTCGTCTCCGAGTTTGAACCCCTGTTTTTTTGCGATTTCGTTCAGTTTTACAATCTTTGGCATATTTTTCCGGTTTTCTTTCGTACTTTTTACACCGCAATATACGCCGACAAAAATGCCGCTATATTGTCGATGCTGCTCATTTCAACCCATTTCTTGCCGTTTTCGGACACGTAATCTCCGACGTCCGATTGCAAAATCCTATACAGCAATCCGACGATTTCTATATCTTCTTTCGCAGTCAGACACAAGCCGTGAGACACGAGAAAAGATATGTTCGCCTGCTCGTGTTCGTTTGTGGACAACACGATTGACGGCACTCCGAGTTTCATGCACTTGTAAATGGTTGCGACGTCGTATTCGGTGACGGCAACGTCGCATATCTGCAAATACTCGTCTATGCGGTCTCTCTCCTGAATGAAAACGACTTTCATATCGGGCACGGTGACCGCTCTTGCCGAGAGCGCGGAAAGCACTTTCTGATCTTCGCAATACACTGCAAGATTTGCGATTCCGCCCTGATCGAGAAGAAGCGAATACGCCTTTTCGAGTTCTTTCTTGTTCTGTATTCCCAGATACACCGTCTTGACTTTCGGCAAACCGAGTTCTTGCTTTTTCGACGTCTTTTCAGCGTCCGAAACGGGTGCGATTTCAAATGGCAAGCCCATAACCATGACGTCTTTTGCTTTTATGCCGTTTTGCACCAAAGCGGACTTTATCTCCGAGTTTTCGACGATATAAACGTTGGTTATGTTGTCGTGAATGCGTTTCGGCAGATAAAACGACGTCATCAAATAAATGATTTGCGTGTCGAATCTCGCTCTGCGTTTTGCTTCTGTGGCGCAATGGTGAGCGTATGGCGTCACGCAAAGGATATAGTCGGGATGAAAACGCTTGATAAGGTTGTTTATGCGGTTGACTCTCTTTGACAGAGTCTTGAAAGCGAACTTGTCTTTGAGCACACTCTTATCCTTTTTTTCAAGCAAATATTGATATTCTCCGCCTTCGTCCATAAGTTTGTCGAGTGCGGAAAGTTTCGTTGCCGAGCCGTAGCGGTCGTCGCTCATCACGACGACGTTGTGAGTGCCGATTTTGCGGATTGCTTCCGCAAGTTTTCGGGACACTCCGTCGGGTTCGTCTCTTGACGTCAGTATCAATATAATGCGTTTTCTGAACATATTCTCACCTTACTTTTGCGTTCACTACGCTTTTCGTTTACACTGTTTGCAAAACTTTCTCAATCTTTTTTAGTCTTCGACGATAATCGGAATGATTATCGGGAATTGTCTGTCTTTGTAGAATAGTTTTCTCACCGCTTTTTTGACGAGCCTTGCAACGTCGTTGACGTTGACTTTGTCAAAGTCGGCAGCGTCTATCGTCTCCTGCGTGGCGTTGCGTATGCTTGCCTGCACGTCTTCGGTAAGATTGAATCCGCGCGCGATAATATCCACGTCTCCGACGATTTTGCCCGTCTCCAAATCCACCGCGCAAAGCACGAGAAGCATACCGTATTCGGCAAGCGAGCGACGGTCGTTTATCACGGATTTGCCGTCTTCGAGCACGACTCCGTCAACATAGGTATTGCCCGCCGTGACATTGGAGTGCTGTCTCACGCCCTTTTGATTGAAGCCGTAACTCTCTCCGATGTTCGCAATGACGATGTTCTTTGTCAGTACGCCAAGCGATTTTGCAATCTCCGCATGCTTGAACTGATGACGGTATTCGCCGTGCACGGGCATAAAGAACTGCGGCTGAACGAGAGTGAGCATAAGTTTCAACTCTTCTTCGTAAGCGTGCCCCGACACGTGAATGTCGTTCATGCTGTCGTAGATGACGTTTGCGCCCTTTCTGAACAAGTCGTTGATGACGTCGTACACCGCTTTTTCATTGCCCGGAATGGGAGACGACGAAAGCACCACCAAATCGTCCGTGCCGAGATTTATCTTGTTGAACTCGCCTTTTGAGAGTTTGTTGAGCGCACTGAGCGGCTCGCCCTGACTGCCCGTTGCAAGCACCACGGTTTCGCTCGGGAGCAATTTTCCGACGCTGTCCACGATGACGCCTTTGGGCACTTTGAGTTCTCCGCAAGCGGAAGCGACGTCCACGATGCCTTTCATGCTTCTTCCCGCAAGCACCACTTTTCTGCGATACTTGTTTGCAAGGTTGAGCACCTGTTGCACGCGATAGTTTGACGACGCAAAGCACGCGATGACGATACGTTTGTTCGGATTGTCCGCAAATATTCTTTCAAGCGTCTGTCCCACCACTCTTTCGGACGTGGAACTGCCCTTTCTTTCGACGTTGGTTGACTCTCCGAGCATCAAAAGCACGCCTTTTGCGCCTATTTCGGCAATCCTGCCGACGTCCGTTTTCTTGTTGTCGATGGGCGTCGGATCCATCTTGAAGTCGCCTGTGACAAACACCGTGCCGACGGGACTGGTTATAGACAAAGCGCATGCGCCTGCCATAGAGTGACACACTTTGATAAACTCTACTTTGAAACAACCGAGCGTAATCGTGTCTCCTGCCGAGACCGTATTCAGATTCGCACTCTTGCCGTTTTTGTCGAGTTTGCGTTTCAGAAGTCCGAGAGTGAGAGACGTGCCGTAAATCGGGGTTTGTTTCAAGTCGTCGACGTAATACGGAATCGCGCCGATGTGGTCTTCGTGACCGTGAGTGAGAACTATGCCGCGAAGACGGTGTATGTTCTCCTTGACGTAAGTGATGTCAGGAATTATCGCGTCGATACCGGGACTGTCTTCGTTTGGAAAAGACGCGCCCATATCGACGATTATCATGTCGTCGCCACATTCTATGGCGGTCATGTTTTTGCCTATTTCTCCGACGCCGCCAAGAAAAGTGACTTTGACTGTTTTTGCATTTTTTGCCATATATATTCTCCGATTCTGCGCGACTTGCGCGCACGATATTATTTAATATTTTTTCAATATACTATATTACATCAATTTTCGCTTTTAAGCAAGAGTTTCAATCAAAAGACGCAAAATAGGTGCGATTTCGACCTTGTTTTCAAAAAAAAATCTTTACAAACCGCCGCTTTGCATTTACGATATTATTATCAAACGCATTCACTCCGCATATTGCGGCGTTATAAGGAGATAATTATGAGAGTTTACAATTTTTCGGCAGGTCCCGGCATGCTTCCGCTCGAAGTTTTGCAGGAAGCGGGCGCATCGATAACCGACTATCAGGGCTCGGGCATGAGCGTCATGGAAATGAGCCACCGCTCGAAATGGTACGACGCAATCAACGACGAGTGCTTGTCTCTTGTAAGAGAACTTATGCACGTCCCCGACGAGTATCGCATAATTCTCGTTCAAGGCGGCGCGTCAACGCAATTCGAAGCAGTGCCGCTCAACCTTTTGAAGACCGGCAAAGCGGATTATATCGTCACGGGCAACTTTGCCAAAAAAGCGTACAAAGAAGCGCAAAAATACGGCGATATTCGTCTTGTAGCGTCAAGCGAAGATAAGAAATTCACCTATATTCCCAAAACTTGTCCGTCCGATTTCAGACCGGACGCAAGTTACGTTCACATCACCGAAAACAACACAATTTTCGGTTTGAAATACAACACTCTTCCCGACACGAACGGCGTTCCGCTCGTCTCGGATATGTCGTCGTGCATTATGAGCGAAGAAGCCGATGTAAGCAAATACTCGCTTATTTACGCAGGCGCGCAAAAAAATCTCGCTCCCGCAGGCGTCACGCTCGTCATCGTCAAAGAAGATATGCTCGGCGGCGAATTGCCGATTTGCCCCACCATGCTCAAATATCGCACGCAAATCGACGCAAACAGCCTTTACAACACTCCGCCCTGCTGGTCAATCTATATGATGATGCTCAACCTGCGCTATCTCAAAGCGCACGGCGGCGTGAGCGAGATAGAAAAAATCAATCGCGAAAAGGCAAAAATGCTTTACGACTTAATCGACGAGTCCGATTTTTACAACAACTTCGTCGAAAAAGAAAGCCGCTCGCTTATGAACGTGCCTTTCGTCTCCCCAAGCGACGAGTTGAACGCAAAATTCGTCAAAGAAGCCGAACAAAACGGCCTTGTGAGTCTGAAAGGACACAAACTCGTCGGCGGAATGCGCGCGTCAATCTACAACGCAATGCCCGTCGAAGGAGTGAAAGCTCTCATCGAATTCATGAAGAAATTCGAACTTGAAAACAAATAAAACCGATTGCGCGCCTTTTTAGGCGCGCTTTATCGTGCAGGAAAGTCCGTCAAAACGAATGCGCTAGACTTAGCTCTTCACACGGCTTTCCGCACGACGTTTGAAAAAGGGAAAAACTATGGAAATACTAAAACTCAACTCAATCTCACCGCTTGCAAACGAAACGCTTGCGGACTATGACGTAACCGACAATGCAAAATCTCCCGTCGGAATTTTGGTGCGCTCCTTCAAAATGGACGAATACGCGCTTCCCGAAAGCGTCGTTGCGATCGCAAGAGCAGGCGCGGGCGTAAACAACATTCCGCATGCCGAATACGCAAAGAAAGGCGTTGCCGTCTTCAACACTCCCGGCGCAAACGCAAACGCCGTGAAAGAACTCGTTATCGCTGCGTTGATAATCGGCGCAAGAAATATCGTCGAAGCGACGAGTTGGGCTGCCACGCTCAAAGGCGACGACGTGGCAAAACAAGTAGAAAAAGGCAAAAGCGCGTTTGCGGGCAACGAAATCGAAGGCAAATCCGTTTGCATCGTAGGTCTCGGCGCAATTGGAAGAAAAGTCGCACAAAGCGCGCACGCACTCGGAATGAACGTCACGGGATACGACCCGTTCATAAGCGAACAGGCAAAGTCGGAAATTCCTTTCGTCACGATATTCGACGACTTGAAACAGGCCTGGCGTTATTCCGATTTCGTGACGCTTCACGTCCCCATGACGCCCGACAATAAAGGCTTTATCGACGATGACGCGATAAACTCGATGAAAAACGGCGTTATTTTGATAAACTGCGCACGCGGCGAACTGGTAAACGTCACCGACGTCAAGTCGGCTCTCGAAAACGGAAAACTTCGCAAATACGTCGTTGACTTCCCAAGCGAAGAATGTCTGAACGTCAAGGGCATAATCGCAATACCGCATCTCGGAGCGTCCACGCAGGAAGCAGAAGACAATTGTGCGGTTATGGCTGCGGCCCAGCTTAAAGATTACATCGAAAACGGCAACACGAAAAACTCCGTGAATATGCCGAATCTCTCCGTTCCAAAGTCGGCAAAACATCGCTATACCGTCATATCGACGGACAACGGAGAAAACCCGTTCGGCGGAGCCAGCGCGACAAGAAACAGCATCCGCTATACGATCGTGGACACGGACGAAGTGCCCGACCTTTCGGCAATTAGCGACGAAAACGTGATTAAGGCAAGACTGATATACTGACGTCAACTTACACGACAAAAGTTATTGCGAAATTCAATAATACAAAAAGCAAGGTTCGAGCCTTGCTTTTCTTTTGTCATCGAATTATCACACAACACTTATCGTATTTTATATATACATTATATAACACATTTCGTGTTTTATCGACTTTTCAAAACACACAGTTTTGCGCATTTTAGCGACTTTTGCCGAATTTTCGATGATTTTGTAATACTTATCGTGTTTTATGCGGTTTCCACTACTTTTGTAATTCTACTAAGAGAATCCAGCATAGGACGAGAAAAACAATTCCCGGCAACCACTATTTCTCTCGGTTTTTCTTTTATGATTGAAAAAAGCATATCGAACTCTTCATCGTCAAACAGACTTATCGGCACAACGGTTTTATGTTCGGTAACGTTCTTCACCGTTCTCCCGTCAATCAAGATGTCGTTTCTTCCGCCGTCACTCCCTGCGATGAACGACGCCACCTCGAACACGTCTTCGTCGCACACGCTGTTTTCAAGAAGTCTTGCCGCAACCTGCGCAACTTCGTCCCACGCTTCTTTCAGGCTCTTCAATCTGAAATTATATATGCCGTCAACGTTCAGGTCGAGCGTGTTTGCAAGCGACTTTTGAATTATGCCGCTTTCAAAATCGTTGTCGAAACATACGATAGACGAAAGCAGCACACATTTCGCATGATTGAAATTGCACAGCGGTATCCGCTCTCTGAAATACGCGGTTTTTAGAAAGGCGAGATACACGGTTTCGATTATCCCGTTGATTTTTTCTTCCACCTCGTCGCGACTCTCGCACGCGCACGCAAGATATATCCACTCTCTAAGGCGCGACTCTTCCTGCGCATACGACACGTCTTTTATCTTCCCAAGTTCTTTAAGAATGTATCTCAATTCTCTTTCATAGCATTTGTCCATGCTTATAACGTTCGACCACATACTCATATTGTATGCAAGGATAATATAAAAATAAGCGGAAAAATTTGTTTGACACAAAAAGAAAAAGCGCGCGTGCGCACTTTCTCGTTTTTGGCTCATTCTGTCACAATTAACAGTAGATTTACAATTTTCAAAATCGACCGTGGCTTAGTCAATTGTTTTTCTTCACGACCACTCTTTTCACATCTCCCGTTCTCGTGTCGACTTCTATATACACCGCCTTTTCGTCTTCGAAATACAACTTGACATAGCAGGTATAATAACTCGTCGTAATGTCGTGGAAATTGTAGTTGAATTCGGCGTCGGTATCTTTCACGACGAAATCGTCCGCGCTTTGCGCGGTGGTTGCAAGTTTTCCGTTCTGTTGGTATCTGAACGCTTCGGCTTTTGCAATCTCCGAGCAAGCGACTCTGTCAAACATTATCTGTTTCTTTGCATAGGACGCCGCAGAGCCGAACACTCCGCCGAGAATTGCTGCAATCGCAATAAGAGTGCCGACAAAAGCACACAGCGGAACGACGACGTATTGCCACTTGAATTTCTTCTTGGCTTTCTTCACGGTCTCCGCGTCCGCTTCGACAAAATTCGCACCGCGTTTTTCGTCGCCGTCAATCAAGGCGTTTGCGAGACCGATTTGCTCTTTTACGTACGCCTTTTCTTCTTCGGTGGCAGTCCCGTTTTTATAGTTGTTGAATGCGTCTTCAAAATTCATACTTCATTCTCCAAAAGTTCTTTCAGTTTCATGCGCGCACGGTAGAGTTGTATCTTCACATTGTCAACGCCTATGCCGATGATGTCGGCGACTTCTTTAACGCTCAATCCGTCGAAATAATAGAGCGTGACCGCTTCCTTGTAACTGTCTTTAAGCAAAGATATTGCTTTGTACAGTGCACGGTATTCTTCTTGTTGTATGACGTCGTCAACCAGCGACAATTCTTGGCTTTCGACGTCCTTGTCTAGAGTTTCGACTCTTTTCTGCTTTCTAAGGTAGTCGAAATAGCAATTTCTGCACACCTTAAACAGCCAGAATTTGAAGCCGTCCTTTTCTTCGTTTATCGACCTTAACGCTCTGACATACGCTTCTTGCACTATGTCTTCGGAAAGCGCGCGATTGTGGCAAAACGAAAACACGTACAACAACGCTTCGTTGTAATGTTTTTTGAATAGCGTCTCCCACGCGCCGTTTTTCATTTGCACCTTCCTTTATATAAACGCATTGGTTTGCGTTCGGTTACGGTTTTCTTATATTTGCAACGTTCATATCTACTTTTTGCAAATACGGTTTTCACACAACAAAGTTTTACTTCCATTTGCGCAAAACGCTATTGTTATATCGCTTTTATACAACTAAACTTACGATTTGGCAATTTTGCGCAAAATTATTTTTCTTCGTTTTCAAATCGGCATATTGCTTTTTGCATATCTTTTCGGCGTCGTTCCGAACTCTTTTTTGAAGCACTCGATATAGTGCGTTTGCGAGCAAAATCCCAGATAATAACCTATCTCTCCGTACTCGAAGCCCTTTGCAAGAAGCGTTTTGCTCTCTTCGAGTTTTTCTTTCATAACGTACCTTGAAAGGCTTTCTCCGACGTTTTTTTTGAATGCGGACGAAAGATAATCCGCGCTGACTCCGCACGCCGCTGCAACGTCTTCGCATCTTATGCGTTCGTGAAGATGCGCACTTACGTACTTCATCGCCTTGCGAACGTAAGACGGATACTCGAGCCTTTTTTTGTTGGCGGAAACAAGCGACGTGATTTCGATCGCTTTCTCTACGAGATATTGCAGTATATCGGCGACATCGTTCATCTTGTCAATCGTCTGAATATACGAGTCGGAAAGATTGTACGCTTCCCCTTCCATAAGTCCGCCTTCCACGGCGTATCTTGTGGCAAGAGTTATGCAGCTCACGGCAAAATACTGAGCCTGACGAAGTGCATCGTTGCTCATTCGTCCGACAACCAGCGCGTTTTCCATAAAACGGCCTATAGCTCCGTGAACGCCTTCAACGTCACCGCTTTTTATGAGATTGTAAAACGCAATTTCGAGCCTGTACGGTGTGTGCACGATTCCGCTTTCACGCTGCTGAAACCGTGGATTTTCCACACCCTTCGGCAAAATCTCGATATTAAGCTTTTTGTCTCTTTCACCACTCATACGACGATTATATCACATTTTTTGTATTTTACAACGGAAAAATGATATTTTACAATAAATCGTGATATTAATTCTTATATTTATAATATAAAATGTATTATATAATTGAATAACCATAAATTGTCTATGCAAAGAACAAAACGCAAAACAACGAATAAGGACAGATTATGAAAAACGGAAAACGCACCGACTGGAACAGAATGATTGAAGGCAAGCTCTACAATTCCGTAAGCAAAGACATCATGCTAAAACACGCACTCGGAATGTGGAGATGCGAGAGATACAACAAATGTTCCATAGTTTTTCAAAAAAGAAAACAGCGCATATTCAACAAACTCGTTCCGTCTTCAAAAGGCAAATCCGTTTGTGCGTTTTCCCCGTTCTACTGTGAATACGGCGTGAACATTAACCTTGGCAACGACGTATTCTTCAACTACGGTTGCACTCTTCTCGACATATCCCCGATTACGCTCGAAGACGGTGTTTGGCTTGGTGCAAACGTCACGATTGCAACGCCCTGCCATCCGCTCATAGCCGACGAACGCATAAACCAAAACTATCCTGACGGCTATCACGACCTTGAATTTTCAAAACCCGTCACGATAAAGAAAGGCACGTGGATTGCGTCAAACGTGACGATTTGTGGCGGAGTTACCATCGGCGAAAACTGCGTGATTGCCGCAGGCAGCGTCGTGACGAGAGATATTCCGGACGGCTACGTCGCGATGGGCGTTCCGGCAAAAGCAGTGCGAAAAATCGATGAAAACGACCGTATAAACGTGTGGGAAACCTATCTCAAAGAAGATATACCGCTGTCCGTTCGAGACAAGGAAAAACTTGCCAAAATCACAAAATAACTGGTTGATAAAATAAAAATAAACATATAAACGCCGATTTACGTCGGCAATCCCCAAAAGGAGAAAATTATGAACGACAAAGATTATCAAGCCATTCTTCAAAAACTCACACTAGAAGAAAAAGTGGCTATGTGTTCGGGTTCGACAACCTGGCTCACTCAACCCGTCAAGCGCGACGACGTCGATATTCCCGCCGTGCGCATGAGTGACGGTCCTGTAGGTCTCAGAAGAGAAAAGATGTCGGGTGGCGTGAACATCATGCAAACGCCGGAGCCTGCGACCTGCTTCCCCGGCGCAGTCACCACCGCTTCAAGTTGGGACGAAAACCTTATCGAAGAAGTCGGATCGGCAATCGCGGTTGAAGCGCAAAGTCTCGGTGTATCCACCGTGCTCGGTCCCGGCGTAAACATCAAGCGCAGTCCCCTTTGCGGAAGAAACTTCGAGTATTTCTCCGAAGATCCTTTCCTAGCAGGTCGCATGGGCGCGGCATGGGTGCACGGCGTGCAGAAGATGAACGTCGGCACGTCCTTGAAGCACTATCTTGCAAACAACCAAGAATATATCAGAATGTGCATCGACTCCATAGTGGACGAGCGTACGTTGCGTGAAATCTATATGCCTGCATTCGAGCATATCGTCAAGACGGAACAACCGACGACCGTCATGTGCTCATACAATCGTCTCAACGGCAAATACCTTTCCGACCACAAGCGTTTTCTCACCGACGTACTCCGTGACGAATGGGGATTCAAGGGCATTGTCGTGAGCGACTGGGGCGCGGTTAACGACCGCGGCGAAGGCATAAAAGCAGGGCTTGATCTTGAAATGCCGGGAAGCAAAGGTCTCAACGACAAGAGCATTTACAAAGCACTCGAAAACGGCACTATATCCGAAGAAGACCTTGACAGAGTCGTGCTTCGTCTCATCAAATTCGCATACGAGAACACCGTGCGCGAAGTCAAAGGCGTAACGTACGACATAGAAGAACACAACGCAATCGCAAGACGCGCGGCAGAAGGCGGCGCGGTGCTTCTTAAAAACGACGGCGCACTTCCGCTTGACAAACAACAATCGATTGCAGTCATCGGCAAACTTGCAAAAAAACTCCGCTATCAAGGCGGTGGCTCGAGCCATATTCTTCCCCACAAAGTCACGACTTTCCTTGACGCAATCGACAATGCGGGACAAAAATACGAATACGCAGACGGCTATACGCTCAAAGGCGAAGGCTACAAAAAGAGCCTTATAAACAAAGCGGTCAAGACGGCAAAAGGCAAAGACGCAGTCATTCTGTTCATCGGTCTCACGGACGCTTTCGAGTCGGAAGGTTACGACCGCTCGCACATCAAGATGCCGTCGTCTCACGTGACGCTGGTCAACGAACTTCTCAAAGTCAACAAAAACGTCATCGTCGTTCTCTCATGCGGTTCACCCGTCGAAATCGGAGGCTGGGACAAAGACGTAAAAGCAATACTCAACGTTTATCTCGGCGGACAGGCAGGCGGCGAAGCGACCTACAATCTTCTTTACGGCAAAGTCAATCCGTCGGGCAAACTCGCCGAAACCTTCCCCGTGCACGAAAACGATTATATCGGCGCTAAATACTTCCGTATGGGGCCGAGAACTGTTGAATACCGCGAAAACGTTTACGTAGGCTATCGTTATTACGACAGCGCGAAAAAGCGAGTCAAATATCCATTCGGTTACGGTTTGAGTTACACAACGTTTGAATATTCGAATCTCCGTCTCGGCGCAACCGACATAAATGAAGACGAACCGCTCACCGTCACGTTCACAGTCAAAAACACGGGCAAAGTGGCAGGCGCGGAAATCGCTCAAGTTTACGTCAAAGACACCGTAAGCACACTTTATCGTCCCGAAAAAGAACTTAAAGGTTTCAAAAAGGTATTTTTGAACCCGGGCGAAGAAAAAGACGTCACCGTCACGCTTGACTCTCGCGCATTTGCATATTACAATGTTGCAATAAACGACTGGCACGTCGAAAGCGGCGACTTCGCAATTCTCGTCGGAGCGTCTTCAAGAGATATCAAACTCGAAGGACACGTCAACGTTACGTCAAAAAATCCCGACGCACCTATCCCCGACTACACAAAGTCCGCACCTGCATATTACGATATTGCAAACGCAAAGGAAATCCCGACCGAGCAATTCGAAGCGTTGTACGGCGCAAAGATGATTGAAAACAAGCCGTTTGAAAAAGGCGAATTCACGGCAAACAACACAATCGGACAATGCAACGTAAAGGGCTTCGGCAGATTTATGTATCGCTTCGCAGTCGGTGCAGTCAATCTCGTGGCACTTTCGGCTGAAAACCCCGAAATGCTCACAAACTCCGTCAAAGATATGCCCTACCGCGCAATTGCATCCTGGTCTATGGGACTTATAAACGACCGCGCACTTGCAGGTATCGAAGATATGCTCAACGGCAAAAAAGGCGGCTTCCGCAGATTCCTTAAAGGCCTCGGCAAAGAGAAAAAAGCAAAGAAATAAAATCCCGACACACTAAAATACAACTCAAAAACGCTCGTCACTTGGCGAGCGTTTTTTTTGTATAGAGAAAGCACCCCGAGAATGACAACCCCGTACTGAGCGCATATGAGTTGGCAAGCTCGGGATGAATGGAAATTCGTGCGATTGGCATTGAACTTTTACACGGTTCATCAAGTCAATAAACGGATGAAGAACAAGAAAGAGCCACGCTAGCGGCAACCCTAATGTATAAGTAATACATGAGTTGACGGGAGCGTGGCTCTGCCGCAGTTGTTCGCCGTTTAGCATAGAATTACTATGGCTCATCAAGTCGCTAAATCGATGCATAACGCGAAAGCACCCCGAGAATGATAACCCTAGCGTACTGAACGTACGTGAGTTGGCAAGCTCGGGGTGCTGACAAAGTTAGGCGCGATTTAGCGATCTTGATGAAGGGCGAAGTATGCCATGCGCGGATCATCCGTCATAACACAATCCGCACCGTTCTTTTGGAGTTTGACAACGTCAGCGGGATCGTTGATTGTCCAGTACTGAACGGCTATTCCGAGATGATGCGCAAAGTCTATGAATGCCTTGGTGGAAAGGTCGAAAAATCCGTTGAATCCCATAGGAATTTGCAAGACTTTGAAGTTGAATTTCGCGCTCGTATTTCCGTAAAGGAATGCAAAATAGAAATCAAGAACTTCACTTATACCTGCCGAGCGCACGACTTTTTGGTCAAAAGTGCCGTTTGCGTTGCACTCGTCAACGTACTTTGAAATCTCGCCTTTGAAAGTGCCGAACACGGTGCGGTTTACTATGTCGTATTCTTTCATTGCGTCGTAGAGAATGTCCATTGCTCTCTTGCCAACTTCGCCACCGTCTTTGATCTCGATGACGTATTTCATGGATTTGTCCGTACGCGCGACTTTTTCCACATAGTCGAGGATTTCGGTGAGAGTTGCGATTCGGACGTTTGAGAGATCCGCGCCCTCTGTCCTATACGGATAGTTGCCGTTTTGGTCTTTGAAGTTGTAGCCGAAGTTGAGTTGTTTGAGCTCGGCAAGAGTATAGTCGCAGATTTTGCCCGTGCCGTCCGAGGTGCGATCCACTTCGTGATCGTGCATAAGCACAAGTTGCCCGTCCTTGGTGAGATGCAAGTCGAATTCGAGAATGTCAACGACGTAGCCTTCCACTTTTGCGCTTTCCATGCATTGCTTGAACGCCGCCATAGTTTCTTCGGGTTCAAGTACGCCGCCCGCGCGGTGAGCGGAAAGGAGCAAACCGCCCTCATCGTCAAAAGTTATGTACGGATTGTCTCCGCCGTAACTGTCCACCGACGGGACTCTTGAAAGCGAACCTGTGAGCGGAAGGATCACTACGTTGAGAACAAGCACGAACAACAGCGCGCCGACAATGGACCAAGTAACCGCTTTTTGCACGGTTTTACGCTTTTTCATTGCTTGTTTGACTTCGGGGGAATCGGTGAGCAAAACTTCAACGTCGTTTTGCGTTTGCTTGAAAAATTGATTACGTTTGGTTTTCATTTTTCACCTTATCATTAAATAATGTATAGATTATAGCACACAATTTTGATTCCGTAAATGCTTATTCAAATTTTCACTGACAAATGTTCGATTGCACATATTTGAATATGCGAATACGAGAATTCTCAAATGCGCAATCGAAAAAACGAGAACACTTTGAAAAACTTGCGGCATATTTCACAAAACGCTTTTGCGACATTTTTCAATCTTTCGTAAAAAATACGAGAATTGCAAACAACACAAAACAATGCGGAAAAACGAAAAACGGAGACCGAAGTCTCCGCTTGTTCATTTTCTTATTCACTCGCACATTATGCCGTGAACGTAATCGTTATCGTTGCACTCGTCTTTGAAACGCTGTCAATGTGAATGTCGAAGTTGACTTTTTTGTTGTCGTTTCTCGCATAGTTGGGGAACACGCTCAAAAGACTGTCGCCTGCTTGCCACAAGTCAGTGGATTCCGCATAGCCTTCCGTGCTTGCGAATTTCTTTTCGCCGTCCGCTTCAACGAGTTTGATGAGTGCGGTGTCGCTGACGGAATTGTTGTTGTCCGTGAAGGAACCGTAGTCGTCGTTGTACGGCGTTTTTATGCTTGACGAAACGTGATAAATCCTTACACCGTACTCCGCGCCCACTTTGGTTGTTGAGTCATAATACAACAGCGAGTTCTGCTGGCTTGCACCGAGTGAGTTAAGTCCCGTGTTTGCGTATAAGTCGATGAGCAAGTATTCGCTGAAATACGTGCCGTCATAGTCGAGCAACACCATAAGGAATTGACCGCTTGACTCAAAGGCGTTGATTGTGACGGTTTGCGTCGTCGTAATGACGGTGGGATCAACCCAGCCGAGAATGAGCTTGGAATAGGCATTGTGATCGCCAACGTTGTAGTCCATCATATCCGCGCCGCCGAGACCTTCGCCCGAGCCTTTTGCATCTTCATAATCATAGTAGTCGTCAAGGCCGAGCAAGTGTCCCGTCTCGTGAATGTAGGTCTCCGCCATGATTTTGAGCCCTTTATACGGAGTGTAGCCTTCTTGTCCGAGATACGTATCATTGCTGTTGCCGGTGTGCTCGTCCATAAAATCGAAGCCCGCAAAGAGATAATATCCCACTTCCAAGCCGTCGTATTTTTGCATTTCAGTGGGATACGTGGTGACGTACGCCCAATAAATCGAGTCCGCATTTGCCTCGCTATCATAAGTAACGGGAGCGGAATAGATGAGATACACCGCATCGATGATGCCGTCATTGTCCGTGTCGTACTTTGTCAAATCAAGAGATTGCTCATAATAGGCAAGCGCAAGTTCGAGCAAGAGAATATCGCCCGTCTTGGTGATTGTTTCGCCGTCCACGGTGATGTTTCCCGAATAGTCTTCATAATATTTGTAGTTTTTATCGGTGACAAACGGCTTTTGCACGTCAAAAGTCATGTCGAGTTTGCCATAGGACGATTTTTTGTAGTAGGAATTTACGCTTTCCCAACCAGTATCCGCGTTTGTGCCGTTGAACGCTTTGCCAAGCCTGTCCATTTGATCATCGCTGATAGGTTTGTCCGAAAACTGCACGGGGATGACCAAAAGGTTGTATGCGCCGGTTGACGGAATGGGCAACGGATTGCCGATTCTTTCCTTCTCAAAGTATCTCTTCATTTGATCGCGAAGAGTGCTCTTGTCAACTTTTGCGGGATCGTATTGTTGAGACGGCATAGTTTCCGTCGGTGTGGGAGCAGGAGTGTCTCCGCCCGCACCGCCGCACTCGATCTCAACGGAAAGTATATACATCGATTTCTTCGCACCGGTCGGAGAAAGCGTAATTTTCAATACACCGTCAACGCCGCTCTGCGTTCCGAAAACTACTGTTGTGAGAACATCGTAATTAGAGCATTTGTCGACTTTGACTTTTTCTGCTCCGCCGGACGTAAATTTGGTCGAGCCGACCGCAACGGCAACGTTCATTCCGTTGTCCGCATTGGATTGAACGACGAGAGTGACTTTCGTCACGTTGGTGAGACTCGTTGACGTAGTGATTTCGACTTCACCGCCATTTTGCAAGAATTGTACGCCGCGTCCGTTCGTAAACCCGTTTGAATTTGCGTTTGCCGAGAATTCGATACCGCTTTCGTTTGTAAACTTATAATCGGTAAATTCAGCCTTGTACGTTCCCGTTTCGGTGCTTCCGCCACCGATGACAAGCTCGTCCAAATCTATGGAAACCGTGCCTTTGCCAAACAGCGAAATCTCGTATTTGTATGCACAACTTTCACCTTCATATTCAACGTCGGACTCAATCGTGATTTTGCTCACGTCACCGTTTTTGCACTCGATGACGAGTGACTTAAAGGATTCACCGTCCATAGAGCCGAAGAAGGCGTTTGCAACGGCTTGTACGTCCTGCGCTTGATATTTGTTGTATTTTTCGGTGACTTCTTGTTCGGTCGGAGTGCCGCTCATCACGCTCGTGAACGTTTTGTTTACGAATGCACTTACGTCAAACTCCACAAACGAATTTATGTAATAATCAAACCACTCGTCCGTCTCGGGCACCTTTTTATACGTGCCGTCACCGTTGTCAGAATAATACGTGTATACGCCGCTCGCACTTATGGAAATGTAATCGACAAAAGTGTCGCCTTCATAGTCGTACGTATAGCGAACGTTGCTGCCGCTGATCTCATAATGCTCCGAATAATTCGGCGCCGTCATATCGCTCACGTACACGGCATAATCGATTTTGAAATTTCCGTCGTTTGCGTATCCCGTGAACAGTGTGTTCAAATCGTAATCGTAATACGAAGCAGGTTGTTCTCCGCCACCGCCTTGGTTGCCCCCGGTAGGATCCCCCGGTTTTTCGCCGCACGCAACAAGCATGCACAGCGCAAGCGCAAACACAAGAACGGTCAAAATAAACTTGTTCATTTTCATAAGTGTTACTCCATGGTAATCTATTGTAAATATTATACAATATACGTGTGCGATTTGCAAAGATTTTATAAAAAAACAAACTGTATTATATTACGACACATGTGCAAATGTGCACACATGTGTCAATCAACATTTTTACAAATCCGCAGGCATAGACTGCCGCTTGCGCTCAATCGCCGTGCGTCTACTCTATCGAATCTATCCGATTGAACTGCTGATGAAGACAAGTAAAGGCGATGAGAGCACGAAGTATTCTCAATCGTCGTGCGATGTCGCCGGCAGCTCCGCACGGTTTTTAACAAAAACCGTGCTTTTATATTCTTGCATGCGTTGTATGCTAGAATATAAAAAAAGCGACTACCCAAAACATTTTCTTTACGATACTTTGAGTAAGTGCTGCTGATGAAGACAAGCGGATGCAAAGAAAAGCACGCAGTATTTTTATTTGCAGTAGCGCAGGCGCCAGCAGCTCAATAAAATTTGTCCGCTTGAACTGCTGATGAAGACAAGCAAAGACGATGAGAGCACGAAGTATTCTCAATCGTCGCGCGATGTCGCCGGCAGCTCCGCACGGTTTTTAACAAAAACCGTGCTTTTATATCCTTGCATGCGTTGTATGCAAGAATATAAAAAACAGCGTTTCTTCTGAAACGCTGTTTTGGAGCTGCTGACCAGACTTGAACTGGTGACCTCATCCTTACCAACTGCCCAAACCTATAATCTAACACTATATTTTAGTTTGACACACAATTTTTGCTCTCTGTGTGTCGCAGAAAAAGGGTCAGATGCGGTCACCAGGAAGTCTCTCAAAACCGTTCTACGTCGTAAATCCAGTTCAATATGTCTTCGTATTTCATCTCACCCGATGCGACTGCAAGCCCGACACGCGCAACTTCGTCATTGCTGACGTCTGTGTGTATACCGTTGGCTTCTAGAAACGTGAGCATCACATACATGCCGATGCGCTTGTTTCCGTCAACGAACGCATGGTTTGAGATCAAACTGTATCCGAGACGTGCGGCTTTTTCTTCTTTTGTCGGATAGAGTTCCTGTCCGTCGAAAGTCGCATAAATGCTTTCAAGAGCAGAGTCTAAAAGTCCGATATCTCGAACACCTTCACTGCCGCCTGTTGCTTGTGTTATCAGTTGGTGCAACAAAAGCACCTTGTCATCATCAAATTTTATCATTTTGCCAACTCCTTGAACGCATCGAGATACTTTTCAAGGATTCTTTTCGATGCGACATCGATTTTTTCGTCATCGGACAACTCGAAGATCGGGTTTTCTTCTACGTTGATGATGACATATTTCGGCTTGTTGTTCTTGAAAACAACTGCGCTTCCGTTTTTGTCGGCAATTTTGACGACTTTGGAGAAATTCTGATTTGCTTCCGTCATTGATACGATTTGATTTGTGTTTATATTCATAATGATCACCTTCCAATATTATTATAATCAATTATAGGATAAAATCAACCTATTTTTTATAGAATGGATAAAAAATTATCACCTTTCGGTTTATAAGCCGTCTGACGGCGTCTTGAGTCGCTTCGCGACAGATCATGAGTGCCTTGCGGCACAGATGTTTTTCTATAAACTGGAGTAGCTGATGTTCGAGTTCGGTTAAGGCATCCGACCGGGCGTGATAAGCCCCGGCAAAAATTGTCGGAGCATTTCAAACTTTTGAGTCCGTATAAAGTATATCGTCCCTTGTCGTTCTTATCCTTTGCCTTTTGCTATGCACAAACCCCACAGCAGCATCGGAAGCCCACAGATTGTGTCCACCAAACCGTTTACAGCCGTTCTCACTATCGTGGCAGTTTTTTGCAACGGTCAGCCACAATGACCTACCCATATTATAGCGCGCCTGGGTGCATGCTAGCGCGATCTCATTTATTCTCCCGGAATGCCTTTTCATTCCTGCTGCGCGCGGCATTTCTTGTCGGCGCGTTGCTTCTGATGTTATATCTCCCCCTTACCCCCACGCAGTCGTGAGTGCTCGAAGGTTATTTTTATTTGATTGTTTTATATAAACGGCGCAACGATGCGCCGGGAGTTACCACTCGATGTCTGCAAGATCTTCCGGGCGCGTAACTGTGCGCGCGAGTTCCGCTTTTGTGTAATGCCGTTCTCTGAAGTTTTTCGTGCTCGATGTTGATTTGCGTCGCGAATAAATTCGAGTAAGACATCCGAGTATGTAAAACAACCGATTTCCATATGTAAATCTTTGCAAACTGTCCGTTGCCTGCTCGAGCTCGAGCACGGTTACGGTTGCAGCGAGATCCTGCCAGGATTGCTCGTTCATCTCCATGTCGGCAAAACGGCGCGGCGATTTGAACGTACATGCGTACGCCAACGCGCCTATTATTTCGGCGTTTGACAAGAACGCGACGTCTCCGACGCGGCTTCTGATGCTTGATTTGATGCTATTTTCAGTTGTAGATTTATAAAATTGCTTAGTCATGATAAAAAATGTTGACTTTTGCTCAAATTTACGTATAATAAATATAGAGCGTTGGATGAAGAGCGAATTAAGTTTCGACTATCCGTAATCAATAGCCACGGCATTTCCTTGTGCTAGTTGTTGTCGCTCTTTTTTTATTTTCTTCTTTTTTCGCAAACGCTACGTCTCCGACGCGGCTTCGGATGCTTGATTTGATGCTGTTTTCAGTTGTAGATTTATAAAATTGCTTCGTCATGGTATAAAAGGGTTGACTTTTGCCACAAAACTGCATATAATAATATTGTTCTTAGTGAGAACGACTTGGGTTAACCCCCATATTAGTTATGTGCAATCGCAGCAATGCGGTTGTACTTTTTTATTTGCGTTTTTTCAGTTTTCTCAACCTGTTTCGGTTTTCTTTACCAGTTGTCTTGTTGTTAATACAATCTTTCTTTATCTTGTTAACGAGTTTTTTAGGCATATCGTTTTTAGGTTTGTCTTCTTCAAAACGCGGTTTGCCCGTTCCTTTGTTTTCTTTGGGCGTGATCTTAATCGGATTGTTATCTTTGTCGAGCGTCAATATGTATTCTCGATATTTCGATTTGCCGTTCTTGTATTCAGGCAACTCGATACCTTTTTCGGAAGTCGTAAGTTTTACAACAGCAAGTTCGTCATCGGAATTGCTATCGACAACAACGACCATTCGATATAGACCTTTTGATTCTTTCTTTTCATATCCGTTGCCGCCCTGCAAATCCTTATCCCTTGTATGAAGTATTCTTCCGTTTGGAACTTTTGATGAAATGTTTCGTTTGCTCATGTAATTGCTCCTTGTTCTAATATTTAATGGTTTCTCGCGCGAAAACTCATTCAACGTCGAATGAGATTACACGTTAAAAATCATTCAACGTTGTCGGTGCGGTGTAATACAGTTTAGAATTGCTCGTGCGCCCTAAACATCCGACGCTCCTATTCCAGGCAGCATGCTTTGGACAATAGCATCTTGTTTTGTCCTTCGATACGCACCACCCGGCATCGCGTGCTCGTTTTATTGCACGCGTCAAGTTCTCAGCCGAAAATGTGGAACTTATATTACAGCCACCATCACGTTTTTCATCGCAATCAAGATTTAGAATAAATCCTACCTTTCTTCCATGCACTCCCATAATTTGCTCCTTGCATAAAAATTCATGTTTTATGCGATTTTTAGTATATTTTTGAGTGGATAATTCCCCACGTTTTATCCGAGTTTTTGCTCTCAAGTCGATTTACGGGCTGCGAATGCGCCGCGTTGGTCTAGATCTACCAGTTTGAGCGCAAACTCAACGGCGGTGCGTTGACTTTCCTTTTTGTACTCTTCGTATTTGCCGCCGTAGATAGCGCGGATCAGATAGCGGTTCTTCGACGTGCGCTGCAATACAAACGCTATCCCGGGCGAATTATACGAGAAGTCAATTCCGCCGGGAGACCACGTCACATATTTGCTCACGGCGTCCGCTCTGAGCGGCGCGGTGATTGTCTTGAAGTAACCGTTTTCCATTTTTTCAAAAATCCCATTTCACGCAGGTGAAACAAGTTTCCCCTGCTCTCGAGTAGGGAATTAAAATTCCCACTCATTCGGCGAATTGAAATTTTTTTTTCGTTTTTTCAATTCACCTACATAACAATCCGAAAAATGCTTTCGCACCTTTTTCGGATTGATTGCTTGCCGTTTTTCTTCAACAAAACGCAACACAGCTGACGAGCGTTCTCGGGGATACGTCCCCACACCGTCAGAGCGTCGTTTATTCGCTGTCCTGCGTACTGTCTAGCGCATTCTGTTTGCAATAGGTGTCTACTCCTTCAGGGCTTAACACGTTTTCGGGATGTTTCTCCACGGTAAATTGCTTGATACCCCGATACCAGTACGGTTTGCCGCTCTGAGAGTTGTATTGCGAATAGATATTGCCTTCATAAATGAGTTTGCATTTTCGCGCATTCTTTTCTTTCACGTCAATGCCCATTTCGCGCAACGACTCGGCATTCTCAGCCTGTTGATGTTTCACCCAGATGAACTCCCATTCTGTGCGGAGCAGTATTTTCTTACGACTGAAGCGATGTTTCTTGCCGTACACATCCTTTTTGCCAAGAATATAAATGACGTCCGTTGTGAGTTTGCGAACTGCTGCGTCTACTTTGCTGAAGTTCTGAACGTCTCCAAGAAACACGAGATCATGGTGCCGGATGTATTTGAATCCGTCTATAATATCCGCCTTCATATTGCCGTTCTTGTTCCAGTCACGGCAATCCATGAACGAGTCTATCTCGTCGCATCCGATGACCGTATACGGCGGAAAGTATTGAACTTCTTTTCTTCGCCCGGGCAATCCGAACTGAGAAATGTCAGTGTGATATGTAGGTTTGCCGTTCGGGAGAAACAGTTTAGATCGAGTTCGATACGGGCACGGCGGAACTGTGAGTTTGTAACCGATACTGTTCAACTTCTCAATCTCTACTTTTGCCAGCTGAAGTCGCTCCGCACCGTGATACTTCGAGTCAATAGAAATCAGCGCGTTGAGAAACGATGTTTTGCCTACGCCCTGCGGTCCGACGATGATATAAACGCCCGGCGGAATAGGCTTGTCGATGAACTCATCTGTCACCGTGTTGGTACGTTCGAGATCCGTTTTGTGAAAACGCTTGTACAAGATCGCCGAGCCGATAGTCACCGTTGTGACAAACGCGCATACGCTTGCCGTTATAATCAATGCCGTATTAACCATCAGAGCACCCGTCCGTCGCTCGGAGAATCGTCTTTCTCCATCTCAGCGATCAACTTGTCAATGTATTTCACCATGTACTCGAAGCCGTATATGCGGTCTGATGCCTGTTGTTTTCGGCACTCGTATCCGTACTCGATGCTCATGCGGTCATAATGCCAATCTCGTCGTGCCTGGAGATAGGATTTGATCAAATCAATGAGTCTCGGCTTCGATGTCTGCTTATCGTCAGATGCAGGCTGCGCGGTGGGCTTCGATGTCGGCGTTGCCTGGTCTTGCTTTCCGGCATCTGCAACGGCTTCTTCGATCGTAATTTGCGCATCCTTAGACGGCACGCTCTCTTCTGCTCGAACCATTTCTTCTAGAGTTTCACCTTTCGGAACGTCGAGAAGATCGAGACGTTCATCTTTGAACTCTTGCCAATCCGGACATGGTGCAATTTCTTCTTCCTTGATTGCCTTGCCGCCGCGCTGCTCGATGGCTATTTGCTTTAAGGCTTCGTTCTGAATGCCAATAAGCGTGATTAAGATTTTTTCGTCAATCATACGCTACCCCTTTATTTACTTGACTAAATCAAATTGATGGTATATATTTGAAATAAGAAGTGTTTAGGTGCCACGATTTATCGTGATGGATTGCTCTTGCAATCAAACCGTTGCAGATCTGTGAGTCAATGTGACTCGCTGGGCGCACTTCTTTTTTTATTGCCTTTTACTATCTTTGCGACTTTCTTTTTGTCTGCCGGGCTGAATTTCCACCCGATTTTTCGTTCTCCGAACCGATTTTCTTTGTCTTGTTCGGCATTGATCTTTATGTATGCAGGCTTATCATCGTCAGGATCAGGATTTTTCTCGAGTTTTATTCTCACTCCTATTTTTGAGTGTGTAATTCCCAAGAACCTAAACTCATTCCCAACTTTCTCGTAAATGTAAGCCGGATGTCCGCTTTTCTTATGTTTTCTGAATTCGTTTCTAGGTTGTTTTTTTGTCATAGTAGTACAAATATAATGTTGAAAGGCACGCGCACGCTCGCACACGTGCGCGCCCTAGATTTGTTGGTTACTTAAAATACAATGGAGTTATTATCCAAAGATACGCTATCCGCGAACGTCATAAGCGAGTCTATGTCCGCATAGAGCGGTATAACGTGCGTTTCGTCGGTGAAACCGAGAGATTCTATTATTGACGCATAACCAATCGTCACTGTGATATACATAAACGGTTTATCCCCCATAGATCGCAATGCCGTGACGCATGCGTTTCTACGACTTGTGAGTGTCGTTCCTTCGTTGTAAAGCGACGATGAATTGAGCATCGTAAGCGGCAGATTTGCGCCGGAAAGAATTTTTGAACTATTGCTTCCGTCGGTGTAATACAATGACTGAACTGTGAGATCGCTTTTGAAAACGCCGGTTGTTTTAAGCGCATCGATGTAATCCTGCGAGTGTTCAATCTTGGTAACATGGCAAAGCGGATAATAAGTTTGTGGATATCCACTTTCTCTGTTGGTTGCGTATGTTCCAACTGAGTATGTTATATCTAGACCTATATTCCCCAAAGCACCATTAGCCGTATCGGATGTCATCTTATATACTAGTCGAGATGATTGTCCAAAGACGTATTCTCGATCGGTGGTGTCACTTCCGAAATATACATGCGATGATGAGTTAAAAAAACCAATGTCGATTTTTTCAACTCTTTTGAGATAATCGACAGTGCATTCGGCGTACAAGTCAGCATCCGAGCGCAACGTCGCACGCACGACTATCTGAGCACCGAATGGAGCGACGAGTGAGATGTTCGCTGACATGGTATCGTCTGCCACCGCGAGCGTTACGTAATCTGTTACTGTCATACCGCTCGCCCATTCGCAACCTGGATCGGCAAACGCAATCGACCAATCAAGCGCAACGTCTTCAACGTTTGCCGGAGTGACGGTTGCGGTGAGTTTTTTTGACAACGTGCCGTCAGATGCAACCATTGCTTCTCCGCTGGTGAGCGCAATGCCGTGTTCGGTCACCGTATTGATAACTGTCGGATCTGAAATGTTGTTTTGCTCAACGTTGTTTTGTGGCTTAAACCATTTTGAAACGTCGCTGCCATAAACGCCAAACCCGACGCACAACAGGATTGTTGCCGCCACCACTATGGCGAGCAGCGTTGCGAGAACGCCGCTCAAACGATTGATTTTTGTTTTGTATGTACTTTTGTTTGCCATAATAGCTCTCCTTATTTTTCAAACGGAGTTGTTGAGAACAGTCTATTGAACCACTCGTATGACGTATAGATCATCTTGAAATCGGAGCTTGTTACAAGACTCGGATATTCTTTGAGCGTTATATCGTTGCCGTTGTCATCTTTGGCGCGTTCACCGGTGCTAGAGTCGATCAAGTATCCTTCAAAACCAACATATTCGATGGATATGTCTTGCCCTGCATCCGGTGCAGACGACGTCAACAAAACCTTTCCGTTTTCATCGATCAAAGCGTCATTGAAAAGAATGCTTTCGTTGCCGTCTTCGTCTTTTTGCAACGCGATCAAATAGTTGTAATTGCCAAATTGCAGACATATTATTTTGCCTTCAACATTTCCATAATACATTGCAACAAGCTGCTTGTTCCCTTCAAGCGTTGCCCATTCAGAACGGCTCGCGTCTGCGCCGACAGCTGCAAAGAATGGGAAGAACAACGTATCTTTGCGTTCGAGATTTTGATATTCGGCGAAAAACTCTTTCCACACTTCGACATCTGTGTTGGCATAAAGATTTTTGCCTTCTGCGCCGTCCCAAAGCGCAATTGTTTCGCCCACTTCGAGCGGAGTTGACTTCTTCACTTCCGGCACAACAGGCGTATCCGGCGTATCAGGTGTGTCGGGATTGTCCGGTTGAGAAATCGACGGACCGGATTTGAACCAATCCTTCATGTCTTTGCCGTATTTGCCAAAACCTACGCCGAGCACAACTGAGCCGGCGATCGTCACCGAGAGCAGCGCGCCGAGCACACCGGACAAAATTTTGATTTTCTTCACGTCTTTTTTCTTGTCATATTTTGCCATACTCTTTCTCCTTATGCTTTCACAAACGGTGTGGTCGAGAAGATCATGTTCACGAAATCATCGTCTGCCATTTGGAACCAACCGCCAGCCATCAACGTTTTGTTGCAAACGAAATAATCGTTCGCTTTGAGAAATTTTCCGGAAAGAAGCACTCTTCCGTTTGCATCAATGGTGTCATTTTGGAAACCTTCAGCAGGGGTGTCTTTTCCATCATCAACGTCAGCAATGTGCGCATAAAGGAGTGCCCCATCGTTTCCGTCTTTTCCACTCATAGACATAGCAGCAAGTGCATAGTCTCCTACTTTGGATACCATAAGAACAATCGCAAAAACGTCTTCTCCATCCGGAACATCCCAGTTTTCAGCAGTGGTGTCTTCAGGAACATCATACGTACTGAATAGTCCTAACAAGAGATAATACGTTTCAAATGAACCGCCGTTTTCCACAATGTCAGCAGCTTTTGCATCGAGTGCCGCAACCGTTGCTTCACTTGTGTTGATGTAGAGCGGAAGTCCTTCACCGTCAGCCGACAACGCAATTTTGTCGCCGATCGCAATCGGAGTGGGCAGAACTTCATCCGGCTTCGATGTGCTCGATTTGAACCAGTTGCTCGTATCTTTGCCGTATTTGCCGAACCCGACGCCGAGAACAACAGATGCCGCGACGATCAGCGCGAGCAGAATGGATATACATGCGGCGAGAATGTCAATCGTGCGCTTGTTTTTTTGCTTCACAGTCAATTTTGTTGACTTCATTTTTTCTTACTCCTTCCTGCTCGAGTTTTTTGAGCAGCATTTTTATTTGGTGTTTTTCGTTTTTGCGGTTGCCGTTTCTTCGGCGGAGACTGCGCTTTTGCCATCGCGCGCATTGCCGAATATGGTGCTGTATTGACCGACACCACAACGATCACAATGACAATTGCTATGCAGACAATCACAACTACGGTTGTAATCAATGCAGTAGCATGATCTTCAAACCACGTTTTGATTTTGTTGCCCAAATCTTTGTACCATTGTCCATTGTCATAAGGTTTGTTGGGCTCAACATCTGCGACGGCATTTATAGGATTTGAACAAACAGCAAACGTGTGATAATCATCGCCTTTCTTGCAAGTGATCGATGCCAAATTCATATTGAGATAAACATCTTGCTCAGCAACGTACGCATATTCTTCTCCGAGCGTCTCAGCCCCTTTGGTAAGAACGCCTTTTGCCGTGTATGTCGATTGTGCAAATCGGAACAAATAAACAGTTTCCTTGCCCTTTCCGGAACGTATTTGATTGATAATGCCTTCATATGCGCTTGCATCAACGTAATACTTTTTGCAAAACTCATCTTTTGAAAGGTTTACGTCTTTTTCATCGATCGGCTCAATCGCTTGTATGTTAGAGAACCGCTCATAATTGTATTTACCTTTATAAAGCGTGAACCAATCAAATGCCGTTGGAGTGCGTTTATAACTCTCAATTGTGTAGTTGTCTTCGGCGGTGATTTCAACCGGCACGTAATAAATACGACCGTTCTCGGAGATCTTTACATTTTGACCAAACCACTCTGTCGTTTCTCCGGTTTCTAAATATCCCTGAAACAAATCCATTGACAAATGCTGTTGTTTGCCATTTTCCAGCTCGCTTTCTCCAAACCGATAACTGTTGTTGTAATTGTAGATATACTCGAGCAAGCGTTCGCCGGAGAGCGTAAAATCTTTTGCATCCGGCACACTGCCATCGGATGTCTCGTTGCCGGTATAAAAAACGTAATAAAGAATTTGCTGATCTTTTGAGATCGGATTCACTTTTGCATTATGATTCCAATCGAGCCTACAATTCACCGGGCGCAATGGCGCAAGAATATCATCAGAATATGTCACGTCATAAAGCACAAACGGAATATTGTTGTTGAGCTTTTCATCTTTGCCCTGCTTGTTGTTGTTCTGCTCGAGCTCTTGTCCTATGTATTGTTTAACAACGTCATAAACCGCTTTTGTACTCGTAACAAAAATCGGCGACGTTTGTGCATGATAATAACTCGCGGCAATTTTCCAAATTCCACCATAATGTTCAATCAAGTTGTTGGGGAACGAGAAATAAACGCTATCAAGCTGATCTTTGACCGTATAAGCACTCGTTGCGCTTGAATTTCCTTCCGGGCGGAAGAACGTGTGTTTGAGCTCGATGTCGAGAACGTCATACGAATGTGCCACGCAATCGAAGGTGTTGACGTTTTTGTCGTCGCCAAAGCCTTTCATATATCCGGTGCAATCGTAGCGTTTGCCTATTTTAGTCGCGGTTGCAAGCGTTTCGCCGTAGGCGAAGAGTTCAACGTCAGCGATGTAGTAACGACGCGTGCCGCCGTTGTTCGCTGCATATTTACGTGCCGTATCGAGAATGACGTTGCTCGGATCGAGTATGCGGAACTTGTAGAACAGTCCGTCCGCGCTGGCAGAACAAAACTTCATCTCGAACCGTTGATACGATGAAGCGTCACCGTCGTCGTTGTATGCGACGGCAACGTTTGCCTTGTTGCTCGCACTCGAGCGCGAGATCTCTTTTTGTTGTGGATTGTAAACGTAAAGATAAAGTCCATACTGAGTCCAGTTTTTTGAATAACCATACTCAAGGAACGTAAAGATCTCGTAAACGCCGTTTGCGTTTGCGGGATAGTCTTTTATATCAAATCCGTCAGAGCCGTTCAAATCATCCATGACGTCCGTGTTGTCGTACGCATAGACGTTGCCGGTTTCGGCGGCAACTGCAACCATTGCCGCCGAAGATCCCTGCAACGCAATCATTATAAGGGAGAACATGAACAGCCCGACTAGAAGGGCTTTGCTTAAATTTTGTCTAACCGTTTTCATCAGAACACCACCTTGCCGGGATCAATTGAGATGACCGTTGCCGAGCCGATGCCAAAGACATCAACTGTTCTGCTTTGACCTGACTCTGCAGTTATGACGCACTCAAAAAATGCCTTTTCATACGTGCCGAGATCCGGAACGTCGCTCACCACGTGACCGAAATATGCTACGTTCAACACGTCAAGCATCGTCTTGTATGGCGAAGAAAAAGAAACGACGTCGCCGTCAACGCTGACGTTGAACACACGATTGTAGTCTCCGCTCGATGCAGAAAACGCACATAGTTTGCCATCAAGTCTGAAGTCGAAAAACGCATCCGCTTTCGGTTGGATCTTCACCGTGTACTTTCCACCGTTCACGATTGAGATCTTCGCAACCGTGTTGTTGTACACGTCGATCATCGTTGCGCCTTCCGCAAGAACGACGTCAAGTTTCGGTTGTTCTTCTTCGGGATGCTTCCCTGTGATAAAACTCCAGTCCTTGAAGCCGTCGCTCATCACGCCCAATACGGTTGCCGTGACGATGATTGCAACAAGCAACAACGCAAGAAGTGCGATCTCGATCTTTGCGCCGACGTTATTATTCGATTTTTTCGATTTTGAGTTTGCCATAGTGCCTTTTAATTGTTTGACAGCCCTTTGAGCCATTCAAACGCTGCGTTCATAACGGTTGTGTAGTCTTGTTTGGTGACAAGTGCCACCACACCGAGAATTCCGAAGAAGAGTGCGGCAATCGTGATCACACCGGTGATAATGCTGCCAACGACTCGAGCGATAACTCTTTTTGTCATATATCTAAACTCCTTTGTTGTGGGTAGCGCACCGGGCACGAGCAGTTGTGCCCGGCGGCTCCGCTCACGGAGTGAACGGCAATGTTGCGGAGATGGTGCCGCACGGTTGCCTGCCGCACGGCACCAATGATGAGAAGTTACTTTTCAGCAACGCGCTGACCGTTGAACCGTGTCATCACGATGCGCCTGTTCTCGAGCGCGTCGTAGAAACTCTCAACGTTTAGGATCATCTCCTTTTGCGCATCACGTTTCCTGCCTGTGAATGTGATGACGTTCTTAGTCACCGTGTTCACCTTGCAGGCGTAGTCCTTGAATTTGAACGTGTCGCCGACAATCACCGGCGTGCGGTTGAAGTTGCCGGAATGCTCCGTTCTGTGTGCTCTGATTTGTTTTGAATATCTGTAATTCTTATGACTGCTCATTCTCGTCACTCCTTAATTGTTCAAACGATAATCGAGATCTTCTTTCACGACGTCGAAGCAGGATATTTTTGAAATAGTCAACGGCAAACGCAAAAAAACAGGATTTAGTTATGGTCACGGCTTGCAAATCGCAAACAAATGCTTTCTTACTGACGGCAAATTCAAATTAGTTAATGGCAAAAACTTTCACATAACAGCAACAATAGATACAGTCCCGGAATGGGCAAACGATTATCTAATCAGCCTTTATCAGGAAAACGATAGAAAATAGCGTCTATTTTCTATCGAAAAAATCTTGTAAATTGTGGGTTATAATAGTCCTGTTTTACTTCAAAAAGGGGGAAATATGGGACATGGATAGCAAAGATTTACAGATTTTTCACGACGCACTCTTATCGCTTTCGACTTTATTCGGAAAAGAAGAAGAACGACACAGACAACAATGTAAGCCGGCAATCGAGCCGGCTTTTCAATCGGACACGGGGCTCGGCTCATTCACTACTCCGCACCCGGCACATTTTGAACAGCGAGAACACAAGTGCAACATTTTGCAGTTCGTGCCGAGAGATCAACTTTTCAAACTAGAACAACAAGAGCAACAAAAAAAGACAAACGAAACGGCGAACTCAAAGGGGGTATTTTTACCATTTCGCCAAAACACAGAGAGCAAAGACGTGTCGGACGAAGGAGCCGATATGAATAAGCAAAAACCGATATTAAGGAGTGACGGCAGATACCAAATGTACGTTACGGCAGGCGGAAAACGCAACTATGTTTACGGTCGTTCCGAAGAAGAAGTCAAACGCAAGCGCGCCGCACTGGCTCGAAAGTATGCAAAAAATCCGCCAAAACCGGTTATTAAAAAGAAACCGCCGAAGAAAACGGTGATACAAGAAGAGCAGGAAACCGACTCAATTGCATTCGTCGATTTCGGGCTATACTACATCGAGCGTTTCAAACGTCAGAGCGTGAGTGCCGCCACCTATAAGCAGTATGTTTCTATGATGTACAAATATCTCAACTGCGGCATTCCGATGAACAAATTGACAATCGATGACGTGCAAAACATGATCAATGCACTGCCCTTGACGTCACTGCGAGATAAGGTCTTCACACTGCTTGTGCAGATTTTGAAAAAGGCGTATGCCCTGGATTATCTCAAAAAGCACATGGCTGATTTGATTGAAAAGGGCAAAACGGCGCAGGAAAATCTCGATGCGCTTCGCATCGAAGACCAGGAACGACTCATCCGCAATCTAGATCTCGACTCGACGTTCGGAAAACGTGTGATGTTCTACCTGCTCACCGGCGCACGCCCGGCTGAAATGAAAAACGTTGTCACAATCAAAAAAGGATACGTTCATATCGTCGGCACAAAAACGGCGCATGCAGATCGTTGGGTGCGCATATCTGATGCGGCGATGCAACTCTTCGAGCACGAGCCGAGAGAGTTTTTCACCTTCGATTTGAAGCGTTTTCGTCAGCGGTTGCAAAAATTCGTTGAGCAAAACTGCGGCATCGAGTCGTATATCACGATATACACACTCCGCCACACATTTGCGACGAACTTGTATTATTTGAAGTGCTCGGACAAAGAGCGTGCCATGTACATGGGGCATACAACGACGAAGACCACGAACGACTTTTACACAAGTTTAGACCCAACTATCACTGCCCTAGATGTTAAAAACATCTACGGAGACCTATATCCCGAGTATTGACACACGATTGACACACGAAAAAAGTGATAAAAAGGTCACAAGACACACAAAAAATGGCATAAAAAAACAGTGTTTCAAAAAAATGAAACACTGTTTTGGAGCTGCTGACCAGACTTGAACTGGTGACCTCATCCTTACCAAGGATGTGCTCTACCACCTGAGCCACAGCAGCAATTTGGCGGAAGCGAAGGGATTCGAACCCCTGTGGGCTTGCACCCAAACGGTTTTCAAGACCGCCTCGTTATGACCACTTCGATACGCTTCCACAACGCAATCGATCTTTCGTTCGATATCAAGCCTAATCATTATAGCAAGACAAACGAGTTGTGTCAAACATTGCGTGCGATTTTGCTAAAATTTATATATTATTTTCTTTTTCAAACGGATCTTTGCCGCAAGATACGAACGACAATCCTTTCTTGCCGCTGATTGTGCCTTCGGACTTTTTCTCCACAACGGTGAGTTTCGGGCAATCTACAAAGGCGTATTGCTCAATTGTGCAAACGTTTGCAACGTAGAAAACGACTTTTTGGAGATTGGCAAGTCCCGAGAACGCACCCGTCTCGATTTTTGTCACGCCGCTTGGGATATACACGTTGACAGGCAATTGTTTGAGCGTCACGTCCATAAAAATGCGGTTGGTGATGATTTTTGTCGTGTACACGTCATAGTCTACACCTGCGACCAAATCGGCAAGCTCGTCCTTTACATACAACCGTGTACCGTCCTTTTTCACCCAAAACACTTCGGGGATATACACGTCTGCAAGGTTTAGCCCTGCCGCTTGCGCGCCGTCGGCATAGAACGTGGTGATTGCCGCATATTTGATACCATCTTCGGTTATCGTTTCAAAATTGAAATACTTTGCCCACACATAGCCTTCGTTTGCGTTGACGGATGGCGAAACCGTTGTCGTGCCTTCACCGCTGACGCTGCCTTCGGGGGACGTCCAAACCGCATAGGAAACTCCCGTGGCGGTCATAGCCACGATGAAAAGCACGATTGACGCGATTGCAAGCGCAAGTCTGTATTTTCTGTGCATTTTCTCTCCTTATGCTTATGCTACGGGTAAGTCCCTGACGGTCTTGTCCGTCTTCATTTCCAAGATGAAATTGAAGAACACGCTCGTGTACAACAATTCCACATCCACTTCTTCGTCCACTTGATTGAAATATATCGTGGCGCGCACGTAATAGGTTTCACCGGGCATCACGAGAAGATACAAGTCATACCCCGGCTCGCCGTTTTCAAGAGACGGTTGATTGCAATAAATCTTGTCCGTGCCCGAAAGTTTTTTTGGATCTACACCCGTCATATCGATAGGCGTAATGGTGTATGCGTTGCCGTTTTTGACAACGGACACCATATCGAGCTCCACGTTGAAAGCCCCTTTGACATCCTTGTTCGTGCCGGTCACGACTTGTTTGCCGTCCTGCTCCGTCTTGATGAGATTTGCCTCGGTGGACGCAAAATTCAAGTTGACTTGCAGCGACTTTCTGCCGTCGATTTCTACAATCTCGCCCTTGTCATTTACATTTGAATCGGGTGCGCCGACAAAGTTGATCGGGAAGTACACAACGGCGGTCTTTGCCTTGGTGGGCACGATTGCCGTGCTTGTTTTTAGAGCCTTGCCCGCGGGCGCGACTCCGCCTTGCGCGAGATAGCCCTTCTTCACCACCGCAGGCCAAATGCTAACGTCACTCGATCCGCCCACATTGGTATCAATGGATATCGTTGCGGACTCTTTCAAAGTCGTCGAGCCAATGATAAAACCGTCTTGCTTGGAGCTTGAGACGTTTGAAAACCATGCGGCTGTTACGCTGACCACCGTGACGATGAAAGCCAGTGCCATAACAATCGACGATATGATGAGTGTGCGCTTTGTTTTGTTCATTTTATCCGTTTAGATCCGTTGTTTCGTTGAGTTTGATGACGTTTATGATTGCCGAGAATTCAAACGTGCAGCCCGAATATCCCATGCTTGCGTAGTACATTTGATCGATGCGGCCGCCGGTTGCCTTGTTGACGTTTTCGCCGTACAAGTCGGAAACCTTGGTGGTGTCGCAATCTTTTGCGAAATATTGCATCCAGAACAGTTTTTCGGGCGCAAACACCACGTAGAAGTCAAAAAGTTGCGACGTGTCGGTGCTGCCCGTGCCGAGCGATGCGCCTTGCGTTTGGAATTCCACGATATCCGTGCCGTCAACGTTTTTTATACTGTATTCCGCCATACTTTTACCGTCAATTGTGCTTTGTCCGTTGACTTTTTCCACCTTGCCACCATTGAACTCAAGTTTGCCGTACGGAGTGTACCAAACGTCGCTGTCCTTGGGATCGAGATGTTCGACATGCACTTTTTTGTCGTCGTCAACTGTGTGATTGCCGCTTATTCTGTTGCCTCGCGGAGTGAAAAACCAAGTGAATGCATACGGTATCTCGGCGATCGGACTGTTGCCTTCCGCCTCGCCATAAGTCTTTTTGGGGATTACAACTGGGTTGCCGTCTTCACCATTCACAACGTTGCCATTCTCGTCCTTTTGCACCTGATAGATCTTTGCGCCGTCAAACGACATGCGGAAATCCACCTTTTTGCCGAGCGTGTCAAGCGACACCGCATTGACAAAATAGTATGCCCTGTCGTTTTGCAAAAGCGTGTTTTCGCCGGCTTTTGCCTTGGACATGAGATAGCCGTCCTTGGTGAGCGCGGTCTGCCCCATGTATTCGAGATTGTTGCAAAGCTCGTTTTGTCTTGCAAACGAGATTCTGTACGCTTCCGCCGTGGACATGGTGATAGATTCGATCGTCACCTTGTCCGCATCCGTAAACCACGCAAAAGACATGCCGACCATAACCATGGTGACAATCATGATGAGAATGGGAATGGCGATGCCAAACACCAGTTTCAAAATGCTTTTGCGAGAAGCGTCCATATCCTTCCTTTGTGTTGCGCGCGCCGCGCGCCGTATTCGATTATATTATATTATAATATAAATATATACAATACAGCGAGCGGTTTTATTTGATTTTTCGCACAATTTGTTTATTTTTCTTTTTTTATTCGTTCACAATCGTTGCTTTTATCGTTGCTTTTGTGACGTCCGCAAACGACGCATTCAGCCAATCCGTTGGGTTAGAATGTCCGTTTTGATAGATTGTTCCGTAGAACGCGCCGCCAAACGATTGCGCTTCGTAACTTGTCAAATCAACCATCAAAACAAACGTTGCAAAGCGAAGTTGTCTCAAAAGCGCGACGTTTTGTTTGTTTGCAATCACGATTGCGTCGTCATCCTTGTTTGTGCCGTGTTTTTTACCCACAAGCCAGCTTGTTTCGCTTATCGTATAGGTTTTTGCGCCGTTGATATCACCGCTTTCTGTTACCTTGGTTTCGGAGAGCGAATACATGAGCAAATACACGTCAACGATATCTCTAAGTCTCATGCTTTGGCGCGGATTTGAGTTGTTTTGCACGTCAATGCTTGTGAGCGCAACGTCGTCTATCACGTCATACACGCCCTTTTGGTTGGGTGTATCGCCTGCGTAATAATACTTGTTGTCGTTGCCGTATCCGCTTATCGATCCGCCCATCAAATCCGCATACGATTTTGCCGTGCCGTTGCCGCCTGCATAGGCTATCTTTCCGTTGCCGTCATTGCTCCAAACCGCATTGGCAAGATATGTGGAGTCGTTGACCGTTCCGCCGTTTGCGATAGGTGCGACAGTTCCGGATGCGTCCACTTGCATGAGCGACACAACGCTTGAAAGCGTACCCGACAAACTGCCCACAACGCCTGCTACACTGCCGCCGTTTGCGGTGATAGAGCCGAGAACAATCGCTTTATCGATATTTCTTGCGCTCTTGCCGAAAAGTCCGCCGACGTTGCCGCTGCCGCTTACGGTGATAGAGCCGTGGAAGGACACGTTTGTCACGTCGCTGCTTGCTTCGCCTGCAAGAATCTCGCCTGCGATGCCGCCCACATTGCCGCCGTTTGCGCTGATTGTGACGTTTCTAAGATGCAAGCCGCTCACCGAGCCGTTGCCGATCTTGTCAAACATACCGACGTTTTGCGTTGCGCCGCCAAAGCCATAGATATTGAGATATTCGATGACATAGCCGTTGCCGTTGTATGTGCCGCCAAATCCGTCACCCGTTGACACAAACACGCTTCCAAGAGCCGTCAACACGTTGCCAACGCTCGGTTTAAGGAAGTTGGTGATATACTCGCCACCCTTGCCCCACGTGTGTTGCGTTGGGGTTGCAGTGCCGTCTTCGCCAAACGTGTACGTTGTGAAGAAGTTGTTGAGAATCTCTATATCCACCTGTTTCACGATGCCCGTGAAGTCCGCCGTTTGCCTATATGACGTGTATGCGGGCTTGGTGGTGGTTTGAGTTGTCTTGTAGTAGCCCCAAGAATTTTTCTCGTATTCGTTCAAGAACACTGTCACGTTTTCTTTTTGTTCGATATACGCAAAGTATTCGTCCCAACTCTTGCAGTTTTCGGGAGCGTCTGCGGGTTTGTTGCTTTCGCCGAACGCGCCCGTGCCGTACACATCGTTGGTCACGATAGACACCCACTCCGAGCCTGCCGAAACGATGGGCGTAAAGTCGGGTGAATCGGCATGTTGCGACGCATACCAATAGTACGATGCGATCATAAGGCTTGCAATCGAGCCGACTTCAAAATCGGTCTTGTCAACGAAATAGCCGATGGTGAGTATGGGCTGGTTGCTCATGTTGTAGTTGTGCTCCATGCCCTTCTCGCCCGACACTTGAGCGGACAATTGCGTGCTGCCCATACGACCGCGAATGACCGTATACTTGTTGTAGGTCTTCATTGTGCCGCTTTCGCCGTTCTCATACATCCAGCCATTGAGCACCGTGACCGTTGTTCCCGCAGGAGTCTTTGTGGCTTCAACCGCTTTCCAATCGGTGTTGTAGGTGTTGTCGGAGTTTGCATAGCTCTGCGACGTGTTGGTGTATTCCACCTTGAAGGACTTGACGGTGATCTCGATGTTGATGTTGCCTGCATTTGCGGGGCGTTTATCCTTGTTTTGCTCATCACGAGAGTCGTACACCGTGACGGATTGTGTCGCATTGCCCACGGTACCACTGTACGCGTCGGTGCCGTTTGTCACCTTAAAGGTGTAGTTTTGTGCACAATCGCCGCTTATCGAGAACACGAGAGTCTTGAACAGTTTATTTGTGACAGTGCCTTTGTGATACACTTTGTTTTCGTCCACATAGACAAAGTTGACGTACGAGTCAAATTCGCCACGCTTTGCGTCCGCTTCCTTGTACACTGCGCTTATCGTCACCTTTCCGCTCTGTTCTGCCGACGGGAAACCTTCCACGACAAAGCCTTCACCCGAGCGATAAACCGCGCTGCGTGCGCTCGTTCCGCTCGAATACGTTGCACCCGCTCCGCCATACGTTGTGTTGCCGTTGTACACTCTCGTCGCCTTGCCGCTACGCAACTTGTCCAGCTTGACTTCAAGCTCTTTCGGCGTAATCGAGCCGACTGCAAGTTCTCTCACAATCACATTGTCGACAAGTTCGCTTTCATTGACTATATAGTTGCCGCTTGTCGGCTTTGTAAACGTAAATTTGAGCGTTACTTTCTTGCCTTCACCAACGTGCTTGTCGTCATATTCGCCTTCAAAGGTGAAGAACCCGTTTTCACCGTTCGCGCCGCCGTTTGAAGATCCGACAACAAACGTGAGTTTGCTTGTATCGGTCACTTTCTTGTTTGCATCGTACACCTTTGTCGTACTGCCGCCGACGCTCTTGATTGTCAATATCGACGGTGTGATGTAGAACGGATCGCTCGATTGTTCGCCAAACGTATAGTTGCTTGCAGCGGACTGTTCACCGTAGTTTGTACCGATGACCGAGTGCTTATCGTACGACATTGTGTATCCGTTCGCAGTCTGATTGACTTCCGTTTGTTTGCCTTTCAAAGAAACGGTTATCACATCGTTGCCGCAAGCACTGATCTTCACGCTATCAAGAGTTGCGCCGGACACCTTGTAGTGTGTTCCTTCATTCACCGCATCCGAGACTTTGAGCCCGCTGTAATTGCCAGTGTACACAAAACTCGTTATGGTAGTATCCCACGTAAGCGTGATTGGTCTTGGATAAATCTCAAACGATATGGTGCTTGTGCTTGAACTGTCAACGATATAGTTTGCCGTTGTATCAATCGATCCGCGTTTTGCGCTGATTGCGTTTTGAGCAACGGACACGTTGTACTTGCCTGCGTTGACAAATGCCTGCGCATCAACAGAGCCACTCTTGTAGTTGATTGAAATCGTATCGTTATGCCACGTGTACGTACCTGTTGACGAAGTGCCGATTGAAAGGCTAAACGTCGGCTTGTGCGGTTGTGCGTCGTAAGTGACGTTGCTCATGCTTACGCTATTGATTTTTATCTCTTTTTGATTGATCTTCCACTGCGCCCTTGCGACTCTGCTCGTGTTGTTTGAAGTCAACTGGTAGTTGTTTGACGTTGTATCGGTTTTAAGAGTCAACGTTGCCGTGTACGTGCCTGCGTTAATCCAATCTCTGCCTGACAAATCTGCAGAACCGGAGTTTAAAAGGCTTGAATACGACTTTTCGTGGTACTGCACTTTTGCATCGTTTGACGTTACATTGAGACTGTATGTAACAGACTGATTGCTGTAAAGCCCGCTTATCGAGATCGTTTTCAGACCTTGAACTCCGGTGTTATACTCATATTCGGTTGAACCGACCGTCTTTTTGCCATCATCTAAGAAGGATATCGTGATTGTCTTTCTATCAATCTTATAGGACTTTGTCGGAGTCGCATTGTTGCAACCGCAGTTGACAACGTCTTGATCCGTTCTTTCCTTGACTTTGACGTTTGCAGTGTACGTGCCTGCATTCTGGCCCGTTGTAAACGTTATCGTTGCATTCTTATTGTCGCTTTGCGCGCTTATAGAGATGTCCGTTCCCTTCAAATTCGTCCAACTTGTCTCAAAATACTTCTCGACAAACGTTTTGAAATCGTTGATAGGCTCTTTTGCCACAACTTTCGCTGTAAGCACACCCTTTTTGCCCGGCTCATACACGTGCGACGTCGATGTCGAAGCCCATGTCACCGTAAGCATATTAGTGCTTATGGTGAAACTCTTTGACTTTGGTCTGTTGGGAGTGTAGTCTTCAGTTTGCCCATACTTGATGTAGTAGTTGGTTTCGTTGCTTGCATTATCCTCGCAGTTTGTGAAAGCAAGATAGTAGTTACCCGCATCAACCGCTTTACTGAACACAATCGTGTCGGCAGAATCGCTATAACCAAACTCTATGTCGCGCTTGTTCACCGTTGCAGTGCCTTTTTGCACCAAGTCGAAACTTGCAGGCGACAAATACTCGTCTTTGTTGGGATCTTTTCTTATTCTGACGACAAATTGCGGATTGAAATACTTAAACACGGATGAGATTGTATCGTTGTATCCGGGTTTCTTAACAATTCCGTCCACCGTCCACGTTGCGCCGTGTTCATTGCCGTCATAGGTCACTTCGTCTTTTCCGTTGTCGGAAGATCCGCCGACAGGACCTTTGATTTTCAATTCTTTTCTCATGACAACAACTTCTTTCTCCGCATTGTTCAAGGTGTAGTTCTTGCCGGGTTGTTTGTCTGCCAACACAACGCTCAAAGAATAGTTCTTCGCGTTTGTAAACTTCACCGTGAATTTCAACTTGTAGGTGGTTTTGTCTATCGTGTCCACGTTGAAATTAGCGTCACTGCCGCTCAAATCCTTGCTCTTGTCCGATCCGACATAGTCTATGCTCACGCCGTTGTCAGACCAGTTGTTGACGCCCCATTTGATTGCAACGTTGCTGCAACCTGTCACGCTCAACACAAATTCGATATTGTTGATATCTTCCTTGACGATGTTGTCGATATAGACAGTCGTTGCGATATTGTCAGAGCCGTAAATCGCCGACGTCGTACCTTCGGTGGACATTGTCAACACTCGCTGTTTGATCTTCCATGCGCCTTGGGTGATGCCGCCCACTTTGTAGGCTTTGCCCGTGTCGTCATAGTAGTATACAAACACGTTGGATTTGTACGTCCCCACCGTCTTTGCCGCTTGTGTATCGACAAGCTCGGTTGTGTAGGCGTAAGAGTTCTTCTTGGTGGGATCAACTTTGCCGTCAGTGATACCCGGCTCGGATTTGATGTCCTTTTGCAAGCTTATAGGCGCATAACGGTTGTATCCGTTGTAGGTGAGCGCGCTGCCCATTGCAATCGATCGATAATACACCGCAACGTTCTTTGCAATCGTGGTTTTGTCTATTGCGGTGTTGATTTGGATATAGAACTTATCGTCGTTCGTGCCGTGGATTGCGGTCGGACGTGACGTGCCGGAAGACGCGATATACAGATAGTATCCACTCTTATTCTCGTTTGCCGCAGTTGCGGTTGCATACAAGTTGTTCTCAAGAAGCAAGCCGCCGCCCGAAACCATGTTGTCCGCGTCTATACTGCTGACGATTGTCGAATAGATTTTACGTACGTCATCACCGTTTTTACGTTCTTCGTTGGTGTATGCGTTTGCAATGCGTTTCCAGAAGTCTTTATCATTGAGATTTGTCGCCGTTGCAGACTTATGCGCCGCGTCAACCGTGCCGACTATATCGTCGGTTACGGTGTCGTTTGCGTACACGAAATACCAGCCCGTCTGCTCCGTGCCTGTGGAATACGCTTTCCAGTCGGGCTTCTTCAGCACCCACGTGTCGTTTGCAAATTCTGCGTTTGTATAGTACTCTCCGAAATACCACGTCCAATCACGCTTGGTGATTTCGCCCGTCGTCTCATCGGTTGTATACGTTTTTTCAAGCGTAACGTTCTCACCGTTCACCACATGTTCGCCGACTGCGTCGATATAGTCGTACGGCGTGGGATAAATAGCGTTTTCGGTATCTGCAGAACCATTATCTGCCGTTGTTCCGACGAGTTCTTTCGTGAAAATAACCGTCGTGTACGAGCCGTCCGGGTTTTGAATCTTTTCGGTGATTGCGGTGTAAAGGCCGAGCGTGTCTTTAAGTCTTGACGCGTCCGTTCCTGCGAGTTCGGCATTCTTGTAGCCCTTTACCCAATAGGAAGTGCTTGCGTCGGTGTCGCTTGCCGCCTTGCCTATGATACCGCCTGCCTGACCGTTTGCGTCGGATGCCGTGAACAAGCCTGTTCCGTCCGTAGAACTGATTGAGAACGCGTATTCGATGACCGTGCCCGTACCTATCGTCGAGCCGATAATACCGCCGACGTTGGTTGCACCGTCAACCGTGATGTCGTATGCAAGCAAGTTGTTGATTTTTATACCGTTTGCGCGAATAAAGCCGACTATGCCGCCCACGTTGTAGATACCGGGCGCGGTTATGTTGCCTTCTGCGTAATAAGTGTTGTTTTCCCAGTCTTTGCCGCCGTTGAATCCGTTGGAAACACCGGCGATGACACCGATTGCGCCGCCAACGCCACCCCACTCAAATTCGCCTTTTTCACTACCGTCATCGTTCTTTTTCGCTTCTGCGATTTTTGCGCTGCTGCCGATGAGTTTAACGTTTCCGTTGGACTCGAAGTGCGAGTTCTTGATATGCACTCTGTTGAAAAGCGCGCCGCCCAGATCGATTGCGTATTCTTCGGTGCAATTTGTATTGCCGTCCTTGACCGCCAAAAGCGGAGTCGGCGCGCCGATAAATCCCACCGAGCCGCCAACCGCCGTGATTGCGTTGATGCCTGTAAGCTCGCCGATGCTGATAAATTGAGCATAGTCTACCTGACCTGCGATGACGCCGATCGAACCGCCAAGATAGCCTGCAACGTCACTTGCGTCCACTATGCCACTTGATGTAAACACCACTTTCGCATTTGCGTTGCCGACGATCTTGCCAAGCATAATGCCGATAGAGCCGCCCACGTACGCTTTGCCCTTGACCGTGCCGACGCCTTGCGCAACGGTGTCTCCTCCTGCCGTGAGTGCGTCGCCCGAAGCGGTGTATGCGTCTTCTTTCGCGCCGTTCTTAAACTCGGTGGCCGCTCCGCCTGCAACGGTGATGACCGCGTCAAACGCAACGTAACCGATAGAGCCGCCCACGAACAGTTGACCCGTGACGTCGCCGTTGTTGACAAACGTGCCCGCGATAGTACCGCGATTGAGTTTGCCGATAACGCCGCCGATATAATTGTTGCCGTTCACTGCGCCGCCGTTGACGATTGTGAGTTTCTTCACTGCATCCGAGCCGGTTCCGCCGCCGGTCACCAGACCTGCGTTGTTGTTGCCGATGATTCCGCCGACTGCGTTTGCGCCCGAAACCGTACCGTTGTTGGTTATACTGCCCTTAACGATACGAATTGCGCCGACCGTTGAGCCGCCGTTTGACGTATTGCCGCCGACGATACCGCCAACGTTGTCACCGGATGCGGAAATGGTTGCTTCTTGACTGATGACGATAGAGAGCGGTTTTTCATATCTTGTACGGCGATATTCGTTTGCGCCGATATAAAGGATTGCGCCCGTAGAAGCGTCGTTGTCGCCGATAAATCCGCCAACGTCATGTGCACCGTTCAATTTTGCGCCGATATTGATCGTTGTGTCGTCCGCAAGGATGTTGACTTCGCCGCGGTTTCTGCCGATAAATCCGCCCACGTAGTACGCATTGGGGATATTTATGGTTACGCTGACCGTGAAGTTGCCGCTAAAAGCAACGTCTCTTGTACGTCCTGCAACGCCGCCGATGTTGCGCACGCCCGAATTTTCGGCATTTTGCGCGTTTGTTTTGATGCTATTTGCAATCTCGATTGCGCCAGACACGACGATGACTGCGCCCGTTGCAAACGACGCGCCCGAAGCCATATCGCCAAACACGCCGCCGACGTTGCGCACTGCGTCGTCTTTGGTTGCATAGTCTATCTTGATAGTTCCTGCAAACGAGATATTGCCGCTGAGCGTGGTGGTGACAGCGTTTTCGGCCGTATTGTGATAGGTGTATCCGATGATACCGCCGATTGCCGTGCCGTGATTGCCGCTGTCGCCAGATATGGAATTGTTGACGTTTTCAACAATTCCCCACTCGTTGCCGCGCTCGATGCGCGTTGAAGCCTTGACGGAGCAGTTCTTAATCTCGTTGATTGCGTTGGGCAGCGCGCCGACAATGCCACCGATTGAGTTTTCGCCCCTTATCGTGACGGACTTGGTTGCACTGTCCGTGCCGACCGTGCAGCCGGAGATGATGACAGAGATATATTGATCGCTATATCCCAAGATGCCGCCCACTTTCGTGCCGATGTCGCCGATACCCGTGCCGCTTGCAGGCAAAGCATACAAGTTTGCCCCGGACACAACGTTGCCCGAGAGCTCAACTTTGTTGTTCATGCCGTTTGCTTTGCTCTGTCCGTCAACGTAGCCCACGATGCCGCCGATGTTGTTCTTGACGCTCTTAACCGTTGCGTTGACCACTTCGCAATTGCGAATGACGCTTGCCGTGCCTGCTTTGTAGTTATGTTCGCCGTATTGATAGAACGACGTTGTTGCAACGCCCACTATGCCGCCTGCATAGGTGTGCAAATCTTTTACGTTGCTGTATTCATACGCACTTTGTTTGCCGTATGCGAAAAGCGAGAGTTGCCTGCTTGCCGACCCTGCATTGCAGTGATCGATGATTGTGTCGCCGCTGCTGTCCGCAACTATGCCGCCAACAGCCGAGTGTCCGTCGGAATTTGTCGCATACGCGCGCATGTCGCCCGAAACAGTGATATATGAGATTTCCGCACTCTCTGCCCTTGCAAACAGACCTGCGAACGCATGATCGGTTCCTGCCGACACAATACGCAAGTTGGCAACTTCCGTATTTGTTCCGTCCGCCTGCTTGCCGCTTATGCTGCCCTTGAATATATTGCTTCCGCCCTTTCTTCCGATAGGCATAAAGTTTACACGGCTAAACGTGGCATTGCTTGCCGTGCTTTGCGAGTTTTGTTCATAATAATAGTTGCGAGACAACCACGTTGTATATGCCGAGTTTGCGGTCGAGTTCAGATCGTCACGGCAAATAGCACCCAAAGCAAACAGGTGATAACTCTTGCCCGATTGACTGTACGTGCTTCCGCCCGTTGAAGATTTGTATGCGTCTCCGCCGTCTGAAATCTTTGTAGAAGTACTGCTATACGTCGGCATGTTGATAACTTTTGACTCAACGAAAGACAACGACGTATCCAAAGTTATGTTGTTGTTTTTGTTTGCAAACTCGATATATTCGGTGACGAAAGTATATCCCAAATCGACGAGCGATTGCGTTCCGAGCAAATCAATACCGTCTTTTATGACGTACGGGCTGAATTGATTGCCTGCGCTTTGTTGCACGTATTCTCCGTACAAATCGACGCCGTAGTTGACAGAGCGCATACTCAAACCGTTGTGTGTATCGACTGCAAATACTGCAAGTTGCGGCAAACATCCCGGCATGTAAATATATCCGCTTGCCGTTGCGTTGTTGAATGAAGAGTCATTTGTTAGCGTAGCGGTGCTTGCATTCCACAAATTCACAGGATTGTTGTTCGTGGCATAAGACACCGGTTTCACCGTTCCGTCACTGTTGATGACTGCCGTCAAGTCCGCAAGCGAACGCAATGTCGTGCCTGTACGCACACAATTTTTATCAGGCTTACTAAAACCATCCCAAAATCCGTGGTTATCATTCCAACCGGAGAAATATTTTACCTCATTATCTCTCCAAAGTATAATATTATTGGCAATGCCATAGCAATTGGTGACCTTAATCTTGTTAGAATTTTCATCTTGCGCTTTCTCCATATATCCGACTATATCGGCATTGTAACGCGCAGTACTGTTTTTACTTTCCAGCAACTCGATTTTTCCCACGTTATAGCAATTGCTTATTCTTACATAACAATTATCCCCGGTTTTTGGATTTGTAACGACTTCCGCAACAATACCACCGTTTCTTGACTGCCACGAACCGCCGTATCCAACACCGCCATAAGCAGTAATTGCACCTGTATTGTAGCAATAGTTGATGTTCGCTTGCACCGCGACGCCAACGATTCCGCCTGCATTAGTTCCGTTAAAGTTGTAGCCACTGGTACCGGCCATGGGAATACCGCTCAATTGTTCGTAGCCTATCGTAATAGAGCCAGTGTTGTAACTATATGCAATCGTAGAACTATATTTTGCTTCTGTTGAGTGCGGTTTTTCGTCATCGGGTATCGTGCCGAGAATGCCAACCAAACCACCTGCGACATTTGATAATCCCCTTACAGAACCGGTATTGTAAGACGCAAGAATGGTAAGCTCCGTGTTTTTATCCGCCTCACCGACAAGTCCGCCAACTCTTGACCATGCATTACCCGCTCTATTCTTTGTGCTATCCGACTGATATGGATTGAGTTCCTGCCCTTCAACATGACCGGTGTTTGCGCAATTCTTGATCGACGCCGTCGTTTTTGACGATCCCGTTATTCTTCCAACTATACCGCCGACTTTGGTTTGTCCGATGATCGTGCCCGTGTTCAAACAGCTCTCAATGACAATATCTGCGCTTGCATAAGCGATGATTCCGCCCGTTCCGTAAGAATAATCGTCAGGATAACCTATACTCTGTCCAGTTCCCCTATTCCACTTTGAACCTTCAAAAGAGGTGATATTGCCCTTATTGACGCAACCAATCAACTTGATAGGCGCGGCGCTTGTACTACAACCAGCGATGCCTGCGATGATACGCAAGCCTTGAATGTTTGCGGCGTTTGTGCAGTTCTCAAATTTGATTGCACCAAACGGCTTGCCGACAAAACCTGCCATATCGTAACCTGCGTTCGTCGTATTCGTTCCGCCGTTGATGTTGCCGGTTATCGTAAGGTTTTTGAAGACCGTCTGGCTTGACGTTGTTGAGCCGCTTCCTGCATTCGGAAAAACTGACACTCTGTGATAGCCGCCGCTCGTATAATTGATTGTAATCCTGTGTCCGGTACCGTCAAAGTTGCCTTTGAACGACATTTTCGAGTTTGCGAGAGTATCTCCGCTGCCTTGCGAGATATTGCCTGCAAAATTGTAACCGATATTTGTCGATGCGTCCGATCCGTTTGACGGCACACTCGCAACCGCACCGAAATCAAGTTTGTTGCCGTTCGTGTCGTTGTGCGTTCCGTTTGATATAGTTATATCGGTCGTCAATCTGATATATTGATTTTTGTAGTCTTTTTGTCCCGTATAAATCGAGTACGCAAATTCGTTCCATTGCGCTTGCGTGCTGATGATTATCGGGTTTTCTTTGCTGCCGATTGAATCGTTGCTGTATTCTTTGTTGTAGTCACCGATGCGATAGTTGCCCGTTTCGCCGACCTTGACAAGTGTATTTTGATATTTGAAATAGATGACGGCGGTCAACTTCTTGATTTGACCTTCGTTGTTCGCGCCATTTTGCGGATTGGGATACCACCAATACTCTGCATTGGTCACTTCTGCGACGTACAATTTGGATGCAGAAGGCTCTCTGTACGCATCTTGTGCGTTCTTCTTGCCTGCGGCGGTGTTTTGGATGTATCCCTTATCTTTGTAGTTGGGGATATTGACAAACTCGATTGCAACCGTGCATACGGAGAAACTGTTTGCGTTGTCAAACGCCCACTCTATCGTGAGAGCATTCGGGTCGGTATCGTTGAAGTTGCCGAATTTTGTGAAATTGGTTGCGGTGACGTTGCCGCTTCCGTCAACGCTCATATTGTCGGTGACGTTGTCGCTGCCGCTCACGTCATAGAACGCAAGTTGTTTGTTGGCGGTGGCGGACGGAACTTTTGCATTGACAAGAAGTTTGCCGACCGTGTACGTGTTGCCGTTGTAGGTCATATTTGCAACGTAAAGTCCCACCATTCTTGAGAGTTGCATGATAGACGGCACGTCTTCCACTTCGCCGTCAATCAACAAGTATCTGCCCTTGGTGCTGTTGAGCGACACGTCGTTGTACAATGCATTTTGCTTGACATAAATCGTCCAAGAGCCTTCGATTGTGGGATTGATACCATTGCCCATAATGCCGCTCTTGTTGATGCCTGTCGAATCAAATTTGAAGCCCGTTGATATGCTGTTTTTGATTGTTCCGCCCACAACGTAGCCCACAAATCCGCCGATATAGTCCGTGCCGATGTACGTGTCGGTCGAAGTCGTTACGTCTTCTGGGGCGACAGCAATACTCGAAGTTATCGTACCTGCTCTCATATAGCCGACAAGACCGCCTGCATAGGTTGTGCCGTTGACGTAGGAGCGGTTGACAACAAACGTCAAATCGTGCGCCTGATTGTCGAGCCAGCCTGTGATACCACCCACGTAGTTTGCGCCTTTTATGATGATCGCTCCATCCGTCGTTTTGCCGCTATTGCCGTTGTAAACGTTGAGATATTGCGACGGAGAGTCAAGAACGTCATCCTTCAAAACTCTTGTTATCGGTGCGTTTTCAAGCGTCAATCTCACTCTATCTCCGACATAGCCGAAAAGTCCGCCCACGTAGTTGCCATTGCCTGTGACGTTTGCCACATTCACCGCTTTGCCGAACGGATTTTGAGTGTAGGGATCGCTTTCAAGCGTTGAATAGCCGAGAATTGCCGCATTTGTGTTGTGAGTTGCCGACAGCAATTTTTTAAGATTGTCGTCAGAGTCGATATAACTTGCATAGTTTTCAACTATGCCAAGACCGCCGACGATACCGCCGACGTAGTTTGCACCTTCCACTTGGGCTTCATTGTAGAATTTTATCGAGTTGCCGAGAATCGTGCCCGTCGTGCCGAAATACGAGCCTGCGCTCGACGCGATATAACCTATAAGTCCGCCGACAAAATCTTTGCCCTTTATTGCAATCTTGTTGACGACGCTGTATTGTCCGCCGGATATGGTTGCCTTGCCGCCGACGACAGCAACTTCCTGTTTTACGCTTTCAATGGTCGCATTTTCGCCGAGCACACCGACAAGTCCGCCCACAAACGACGTATTTCCTTTTGCGTCCACGTACACGCCGGTTTTGGCGATTGTCGCACCACTCGTCGTGACCATGCTCTCGCTCGTCCAATTGCAACCGATAAGGATTCCAACCTTTTCCGCATAGCCGATAAGACCGCCCATGACGTAACCTACGCCGTCATCGTTTGCAATGACGTTTGCACGGATATCGTCAGGGCTCTTGACGAGAATGACCGATCTCACACCCGAATTTTCCGCATCGTAATGATAGCCGTTGCCGATAAACGCACCGAACAATGCGCCGACGTAACTTGTGCCGTACACGTCCATAACGTCATCAGCCCCCGCCTTGCCGTTGGTGTAGAAGCCGAGATACGTCAAATCGGTGGTACAACCGCTCGCGTCGAGTTTGCCTGCGATGCCACCCACATAACTGCCGTTGCCGACGACCGATATGAGATTTGCTGCGTATGACAAAATATAATTGTCACCGTTGATTTGGTTTGCGTTTGTGACTATCCACTCGCCCGCTATGCCGCCCACGTAGTTCATGCCGCTGACCGAAGCCTGCATAAATTCGCCGTAGGTGTTTATGTCTGTTTTTTGAACGATCGTCGTGCCGTTTGCATAGCCGACGATACCGCCGACGTAATCGCCGCCGCTGACTTTATCTTGTGAAAGCGACTCCACGCTAAACGTGCAATTTTCGATTTTTCCGCCGTTTGCGTATCCGACGATACCGCCCACGTATTTGTTGCCGAGAATCGTGCCCTTGCCGACAACGTCTATGCCGACGATACGCGTGCCGTCAATATAGCCGAACAAGCCGACGTATTCTCTTGCCGTGTCGCTGAACGAATACTCGATGCTGACCTTTTCAATTCCTTTGCCCTTTGCAAACTGCGCCGCCTTGAACTGATACGCCGAGTTGCCGATAGGCTCGAAGCCTTCAATGCCGCTCTTGCTCGATTGCAACAGCGTGACGTTTGCATTCACAACGAAATAGCACCCTTCATACGTCCTATTCGTCGCCTGCGCGCCGGTGTTTGCCACAAGTCCGTCCGCGCCGTTTATGGAGTTCCAAGCCTTGCCGCCGTTGACGATTTGGCTCAATCTCAACAATTGCGACTCATGCTCGATGACGTACGGATTGCTCTCGCTGCCCCAGTTTGCTTGATTGACGTTGCCGCCGAAGTCGCTGTCCGCAACAACGTAATATTTCACCGCATTGCCAACGAAGTTGCCCGTGCCGCTTGCCGTCACCGACACGTCCTTGACGTGCTTTTCGCCCGCCGTGGCGAGATTTGCAATCGTGTAATCCGTGCCATACACGAGCTTGACAAGCCTGTGCGCTTCCACACCGTTGGTTTTTGTTGTATATTTTACGTATAATACAAATTTCTCTTTCTTATAATTATAATTCGCGTTCTCGTACACGACAATTTTGGGCGAATCGCCTGCCGCCGCCTGCAAATAGTAGTATGCAAATCCCGTGCCGTTCACGTTTTCGGTCTTGACGGTGTTTTGATTTGCCACCACCATATCCGTGCCTGCGCCAAACCACGCTTTTCCGCTTGCAAAAGCGTTACCCACGTCAAATTGGTTGATTTTCCAAGCATAGGTGATTACATTGCCGTTTTGCGTCACGCCGTCGAGACCTGTCGCATTTGCGGTCGCAACACCGTCAATGTATGCCGCCATCGTGCCGATTTCGTAGTTTGCAGTATCGTTGAGCGTAAATGTACCCGAATATACGCCGACGTTCTTCACGAAACTTGCGGTTGAATAAAGAATTTGGTCAATCGTATACACGCTTGCTTGCGGAGTGTGCGTAATGCCTTTCGTGTCAGGTTGTGCGGTGACAAAAACGTCCTTAATACCCTGATTTTGTCCGTTGTAAACGAACGTATACGGGCTTCCGCCGATATTGTCGCTCGTCCAAACGTTGTCAATCGTAAGTTTGTTCTTTGCAATTGTCCACTTGTATTCGACAATTCCGTCCGCGTGGTCTTTTATCGTGTAGTTTGTGCTTTTCAGCGTATATTTGCGGAAGTACGTTCCTGCTGTTCTATACAGGAATCCTTCACCGTTTTGGTCGGGCGTTGTATAAGTTATGTCAAAAATATCCGCATAACCGTCTACCATGCTCAACACCCTAACACCGTTACGTTGCAAGCCGTTGTAATCCGTGTTGTAAACGAAATTGTTTTGCGTCGCTCTGTCGATAACGTTTGGATAGAGTGCGTCGCTCCAAGTGTTTGTAAACGTAAGTTCGCGCTTGGTTATTGTGAGTGTTCCGTAATTCTTGTCCGCCATACGTCCGACAACAGTATTGCCGATAAGCACTTTCGTTTCCGTGCAATAAGGATTGTCGTCCACATCCGTTCTGCTCGTTGTTCCTTTACCGTCGATAAAAGCGTCGGCGGTTGTAAAATACAATGTCGTGAACGTATAATCGTCGGGCAAAGTGGGAGCGGCTATCGTATGCGCTTGTTTGTCGTAGGTGACGGTTTTGCTAACAAGCACGATATCTGCAGTGTCAAGGTATATATTGCCTTGTTCCGCCGTGTATTTTGCTTCGACAACGAATGAACTCGAACCGACCGACGTGAAATTGTCGGGAGTGAGCAACGCACCGCCCACGCCTTTGAGCGACACGTAATAATCACCTTCCGCAACGTTGGTTGTCAGGCGGAAACCGTTGATATTTTGCGTGGCGATGTTTTCCCACGTCGTTTGCGTGCCGTCAACGAGCGGATAATCAAACGTTGTGGTTGACTCGTTGTACAACAAATAACTGCCGCTGTTGCCGGCTGTTATAGAAGTGCCTTTCTTGATGACGTAGGACGTTGCGCCGACTGTGGCAAGATTCGTGCCGTTGATATACGTGGTCATATCAATGCCATAGCGCAAAATCGATCGTCCCGACGTCAAATCGACATAGCAATATTCGATTGCGACTTTTCCGTTTGTATCGGGGTTGTCTGCATTCGACTTGGCATTGCCGACTATACCGCCGATAAAGCCTTTGTTGCTGTCATTTTGCGCAAAAGCCTGACCGCTTGTTGATTTGACGATCTTTACGTTGCCGACATTGTAGCAATAGGAAATAACCGCCGTGCGAGCCGCCGCCGTTGTTGAAGTTGCGTTGAAATAGCCGCAAATGCCGCCTGTCGTGCCACTGTTTCCTGTTGATCCTGTCGAATAATCTTGAGTGAGAATTTCGCCGCTATTGTAGCAATGCGAGATTACCATCGAATTGACCGCGCTTGAATTGGTTGAAAGACGTCCGCCGATACCGCCGGTGTTTATGCCGCCTTCAATCAATGCGGTGTTTTTGCAATTGTTTATATAAATGAGATTTGCGCCATGCTTGACGTATCCCAAAATGCCTGCAATGCCGTTGAATTGCAAGCCATGAATCTCGCCGTTGTTGACGCAATGCGAGATTGTGAGATTGCTGTCGCCGTCGAGATATCCAACAAAGCCTGCAACACCGCCGTCATTGTTTGCGCTTGAACTGCCTGACGAAATGGTCGAAGTCACCTTTCCGCCGTTGACAAGCGGCGCTGTTGATGTACCTTCGATGCTCAAAGCATTGCCCGATGACTTTGCATAACCCACGAAACCGCCGAGATGCTTGTATCCGTTCACTGCGCCCGAGTTGCCAGACGTGGTGATTGCCGCTCCGCCTTCGATGTTGCCGACAAGTCCGCCGACATTCTCCTTGCCACTGATAGAATATGCATTTTCACAATTTGTTATCGTAACCTTGCCTTTAAGCGAGCCTGCAACACCGCCGACAAAGTTTGCATTTTTTGCATCTATGTTGCCATTGTTTGAACAATTTTCAATCTTGAAATCTATTTGATTGTCAACGCAACCGCCAAGAATACCGCCGACATTGCTCGATGACGATGTATTGCCAATCGTGCCTGTATTTGTGGAATATGCGATAGAATTGTTGTATCCATTATGGTATTTCAGACCACCGACAATGCCGCCGACATAGTTTTTGCCGACAACTTGATTTTGGTTTTTCGCCAAAACAATGGAATATGTAGTCCACAAATACCCTACTATGCCGCCGACATAATTATTTCCTTCAACAGTTCCATTGTTTGCGATTATTGCATCATCCGTTCCGGTCAAACCGCCCCAATCTGCTTCACCGGCTATACCACCGACATAATCGTGTCCTTTCACAGTGCCATGGTTTGTTGTCCCATTGATAACTGTTGCACCGAAATTGTATCCTACGATACCACCGACTTTATCATTGCCTGTGACAGTAGCGTAATTGTAGCAATGTGAAATTGTAACATCCTGTCCGTGTGCAACCACACCACCTACATAATTTCTTCCGACAAACGAACAACTATTTCCAATTGTTATATACTCAATTGTTGGACGTGTATATTGCTCACCGTTTCGCCAAACATAGCCAAATAAACCGATGTAATCTGATGTACTATCATTTATAGCCAAATTAGTTATTGTTCGTTGAACTCTTTCACCGGTATAGCCATTTGTTCCACCATAAAATAATCCACGGAAATAATGTGAAGTATCTCTTCCTATCGGAGTAAAATCAACACCTGACATGTTTATATCGGCAGTCACCACGAAATAACAATTTGCGTATGTTATCTCGTTTGCAACCGTAGTCACCGCTTGCCCATAATACGTGCCGGACACGCTATCAACAGGATAACGCACCCCATTGACGATATCGGACAAGTTTTTGAGATGTTGCGAGTTGGTTATTGCAAAAGGATTGTCTTTGCTCCCCCACGTGCCGTTATTTTTATTTCCGCCGGCAATTATGTCGAAATCGCTATCTATCCACACCGCATAGAAGTTGACTATTGCGCCATGATTTGATGCCAACGAGATATCTGTCTGATATACTAAATTGTTTTTTGCTTTTTCCCCATACTTATAGTACACATTGCCATCTGCTTTAATCGCCCAACCGACAAACGTACGATCTCCCGATTTAGGCAACGAAAAAAGGTCATACTCTCCGCTAGAGTTATAAGTTACTAATTTATCAGTGTAAGTATTGTCTGTGTCGCTCGTATTATTGTAATAACGAGCCGTCAACGTATTGATTGCAAAATTTGCAGTATAACTATCGTAAGCAAAGTAGTCTTTTGAAGAAACGCTTATTGTGGAATTTGTTGTAAACTGCTCATCCGTTGTGCCCTTTGTCCAATTGACAAAGTGATAGCCTGCATTTGGTGTTGCAGTGCTTGTCGCTTTTGTTTCGGCAACACCTGTGCTTGCAGAAATATTTGATGTAGCTGGATAAACCGTTCCTTTTGCCGTGTCGGCAGATGAAAATGATACCGAATAGTCATAAGAATATGTAAAAATCAATTTTACATCAAAGAACGCAATGTCCGTCGTATAATCACCTTTGACGAATATGCCAACATAAAAACTTGTTTGTGAACTTGAAAGAGTGGCGGTTACGGTTTTGTAATTCTTACTTCCCGTATTGTCATTCATATTGCTTTTATCAAGAAACCCAATCCTATTATCTGCCCACTGACCTTTATTATTGTTTTTTATATCTTCGTATGACGGGACACGGTTAAGAATGCCACAACCCCATTTATCAGCATCTCCACTATCATCCCCCCAAAGAGTAAATGTAACTTGAACCGATGCTCCAGCATTTAGGTGTGCTAAAAGTTCGCCACTAGCATTTACTTTTGAATAAATTGCGCTTCGACTGTCCCACTTATTAGTTTTAGATTTTATACTAACTACACTGTTGCGCAATGTTCCCAATTCCATCTCATCGCTATAATTAGCACTAAAATTGCCATTGACAAAATAATAATTATCAAATGACAATTGTGAAACATCGCTTGCCGCATTCGCCACGTTTCCTTCGATTTTGCCGTTTTGGACAAGGTTTTCTTCCACGCCGAAAGCACCGGAGAGTGTGCCGGCAAGGACAAGGACAAACAGCATCGCAAGCAGCGTTATGCTTGTGACGATCTTCATTGCTCTTTGTATGGGTGTTTGTTTTGTCCTTGTGTTTTTCATAGTTTTTCTCTCCGTATACACGCGCTTTAAACGTTAGTTTATATATTTTATAATATATATACAATCCACGCAATCATTTTATTGGACAATTTGCAAAAAAATTTTATTTTTTGTTTGACAATCGCTTTTTGCGGGATTATACTCTTGTCGAAGATACCCACTGGGGGTATATGAATTCATTGCAAACTTGTGTCAGAAAACGGACAAATTATCCCTTGTCATTCTGTCAATGCAAAGCGAAGTGACAATTCTTCTTCCCCCTGTCATTCTGTCAATGCAAAGCGGAGCAACTTGCTTGCAAGGGTTGCGTAGCGCATGTATTCACGTAGCAACGCCTTTGAAAAAGGCAAAA
>ERZ780168.220-NODE-220-length-70146-cov-12.213836_pt1 | contig 70146 bp, 74 predicted proteins | sample MGYA00510981_ERZ780168 | MGnify/ENA primary metagenome ERZ780168 (study PRJEB29588, sample SAMEA2158769) | human gut metagenome | biome: human gut; feature: human-associated habitat; material: faeces | place: Denmark | collected 2008/2010 ...
TATCTATGATGATCGCGGAAGAACCGCCGCTGGTAATCTTAAATTGTTGTGATCGGAAGTTTCACAACGGTACAATTGTCCCTGACTTTCCAGTCCGGGACAATTTGTTTTTGTCACAAAAGAACGCGAAATCAAAAAATTGGCTTGACTTATCGTAATAATTTAATAACATTAACGCGTACTAAGCAGTAAGTGCAACGTGAATTGTGATTACGATTAATTTTTTTATAAGGAAAAGAACATGAAAGGTACAGTAAAGTGGTTCAATACCAAAAAAGGATATGGATTTATTCAGCCGGAAGGCGGAAATAAAGATGTATTCGTTCATGTTACTGCTTTGGAAAAGACCGGTCTCCGCCGCCTGTTTGACGGACAGGTCGTAAGCTTTGATATTTATGACGATCGCGGCCGCAATGCTGCCGGAAACATAATAATACTGAAATAATTATTTTTATAAAAGCCGGAGACCCCGCAGTTTTTCCCTGCGGGGATTTTTATGTTCATTTAAGAATTTTCTTGCCTAAAGTTCAATTTTAGCATACACCTTGCCTGTACGTAAATTATCGGAATGAAGAAATGAGTGGAATAGATGTCGTCCTGTTGGGATTGGCTTTGGCTGTGGACGCTTTTGTCGTATCGTTCTCTTACGGCTTAATCCTAAAAAGAAATCGCTGGCGAAATGCCGTAAGTCTGGGAGCTGCCACCGGTTTGGGACAGTTTGTCATGCCCGTTGCCGGTTGGTATGGCACAAATCTGGTGCATGGGTATATTGAAAGCATTGACCATTGGATTGCTTTTGCCGTATTTCTGGCTTTAGGATTGAAAGTAATTGACGAAGCCCTGAGCGGAGAGGATGAGCCTTGTAAGCTGAGCCGGCAGTTGACGTTTAAAGTGTTGCTGATGATTGGGCTGGCAACCAGTATCGATGCCTTGGTAACCGGAATTACGCTCTACTTTATGAATGTTTCGATTTGGTTTGCAGCGCCGGCTATCGGCATTATAACTTTTGTCTGTGCCGTAATCGGCTTTCAGCTTAACTGCTGTTTCAAAAAAGTTCCGACCAGATACTTGGAAATTGCCGCCGGAATTATCCTGATTCTGCTTGGCTGTAAAGTTTTGTACGAACATCTTTCCGCCGAATAGGCCGCAAAAAGCAGTTTTTCAAAACTGCTTTTTTAATTTGGTCTTTAAAAATAAAAAATAGACAAAAGACAAAAAAGAGAATATACTCAAAACCAGATTTTTTATTATCAATACAGGTATTATTATCCGAGAGAATTTATCTTCGCATAATTCTGCCTGTTTTTCCGCGTGTTCTTAAATTTAATATAAACCCTTAAAAATTAGCAGTTATGAAAAGGTATTTTATCGTCTTTACAGTTTGTATGGCGCTGATGCTTGTCGGGCTTTGCGTTATGCTGAAATTTGTCTGTCTGGGGAACTTGACCCGGGCGGCTGTCGCTTTCGTTCTTATGTCTGTTTCCGGTATTTTGAGTTATCTTGTTTACCGGACATATGATGTAATCAAGGACATGAAATCTCATTACGAATATTTCGGTCTGGATGACGGCACGGCTTATATGCGGCTTCAGAACGATACGCGGCTCGATTTGTATTTCGGGTCACTGCCCGTTCGGCAGCTGAGGGAAGAACGCAGAAAATACGTTTTTCTGCTTAACGGTCTTGATGGCAACCGGAAACTTTTCCGAAACCAGAAGGACGAATTGCGTGCTGACTATGCCAGAATATTGCGGTTTATACAAAAATATTTGTAGCCATGAAAAGATATCTGGTTTTTGCGGCATGCGGCTGGATAGCCTGTTTGTCGGGACTGTGTTTGGCGCTTAGCCTTTCGCCGTCGCTTGATATTAAACTTTTCGGCATAATTTTGTTTCTGTTTGGCGGAATGTCGGGCTATATTTGCGGAGAACATTACCGGCATATAATGAATATTGCCGGGGCTTACCGCAGTCTGCTGGGCATTAAGAACGGAGCCGTCCGTTTTCTCTGCAGTCTGTCTTCAGAAGAACTTAAAGGTCTGATTCGCGTATTGACGCCTGAAGAACTGACCGACGAAGCGGAAAGAACGGGCGCGGCTCTTGCTGAACTGAAAGACAGAAAGAGGGGCTGGCCTTGTAAGAAAATAAGTCAGCTGGAAAATATTTTGCGCGTTTTTGCCAAAGCCGCTGACAAGAAACAAAAAAGAGAGCCTTAACGGCTCTCTTTGGCGTTTAAATCCTGATCCAGCAAATACGGACTCTTGCCAGCTCTCGTCCGTCTCCCGTCGCCTTAATGCGGTGAATTGTCGTCAGGTTGTCAAATTCGGTTTCTACCCGGATGTCTTCGCCGTATAAACCCTCTTTTTTAAATGCAACTTCAATTTCCGCCGGCGTATGCGCAGCCCGGAAATCAATGCCGACTGCTTCGGACGCCCAAAGCGGATAAACCGCGTTGTTGACGTGGTTGTTCAGGTCTATATCATCAAAACGAATAAAAAATTCCGCAGCTTCGTCAATCCGTTGCGGCTCTGATATTTTAGGAAAATCCGTATCAATAACCCTTTCCCCGATAACCTGATACATCGGCAGATTTTCCCGCAGGGCAATCGGCCTCCGCCGAGCGGCGTCAATCAGAATCCACTGGCTTGAGGCTTTAATGAGCGTATCGCCGTTTTCCGACTGTACCAGAAATTCGCGAATGGCGCCGAGTTTCTTTTCTACGGCCGGCCATGATTGCACTTTGATTTTTTCGTGCATTTTGGGCAGCCGGGCAATTTGCAGATGGTAGTTGGACCCAACCCAGGCAAAGCCTTTGCTCAGACAATATTCCAGCCCCAGTCCCATCGCTGAGGCATGGCTGTCGGCAACGTCCTGAAAAATGTTCATTAACGTCAGCAGACGCAGATTTTCGTTCCGGTCGCATTCATAAGTCCGAATCAAATATTCTTTTTCAATTTTATAAATATTCATGTTTTTTCCTCTTTATTGCGGCTCTCGATAAACAAAAGGCTTCCGGAAGATTTTCGGCGGCAGTTCGCAGGCGCCTTTGCGGCGCTGATGCAAAAACATTTTGAAACGTTTCTGGCAACGGCGGTTACTGATGGTTCTTTTCAGAAAACCCATTCCGGACGTTTCTTTTTGAAAGACTTCGGTCAGATAGGCAAAATCATCGTTGTAAACAACAACCAGCCATTTTGCCGGCAGGGCGGAAACCTTTACGGCTTCGCTGCCTTTAAGCCGGTAGATTTCATTGTTACGGGGCGTGTCTGGAAGCAGTTTCATATTCATGTAGGCCGCCAGCTCTCGAAAATTGTCAATGACAAAAACCGGACAATGTGTCGGAATAAAAACCGGCCTGTTCAAAATAAAGTTCAGATATTCGTAATCACCCAGAAAACCGTGTCCGAAACCCTGCAGTTCGGGAACCGCGTCAACGTCCGTAAAGCTGATGTTGTGAGCGTTCAGCTGCCCTTTGAGCGGATTAAAGAACGTTTTGGCTGTAATGATGCCGAAACAGTTTTCAGCATTGGCGTCAAAAGCCTGTGAAACATGGTTATAGGTGCCGATGACCACATAGTTGTCTTTCAGTTTGGCGATTTCGTCCCGGTCATGATTGTAAATAACCTTAATGCGTTTGCCGGCCATTTTGTCAAAGGAAATGCCGTAGTCGATAATCCGCTGCAGGTAGCTGTAAAAATCAGGATTCCCAAAAAATATCACGTTTTTTTTAAGTTTTAGCGCAGCCAGAAAAGCGATGATGTACATTTCCGGATGCGTCGGATAAACCGGGAGAAAGATTTTGCCTTTGCGGCTTTTTCTCATCAGGCAGACCAGCTTCTTAAATGTCGTCACTTCCTTAACCGCATAGCCGTCGTCATAAATGCCGTAAAAGTCCGTTACGGCAAATTTTATGTCTGCGGCCAGTTGTTTCAGGCGCTTGGTGTTGGTTGCTTTGCGAAAATAGGTGCTGCTGTCGATTTTCATGTCGCCGCTGTGATAGACGGTCGTGTTTAGCGTCCTGATGATAAAGCCGAAACTGTCAAAGCAGGTATGGGACGACGACAGCACCTCGATTTCCAGTGAGCCTGTCCTGATTATACTGCCGTCGTCGATAATGTTTTGCTTGGGCCTTTTGTATTTCGGAATGCCGAACTCCCTGTACAGGTCTTCCAGAATCATAAAGGTATATTTGCCTGCGTACAGCGGCGGCAGCGAATAGCCGGCCTTGATGTAATGAACGATGCCGTTAAGGTGATCGGGGTGCGAATGTGTCAAAAAAATCGCGGCGGCTCTATCTTTTCCTGCGCCGAGAAATGCCCGGATATCGGGAACGGCGGCCGCTGAATTTTTGATTCCCAGCGCCTGATGATTGTCAAATTTTCCGAGATCGACGATTATTGTTGTCCGGCCGTCGGCGGTTACGTCGGTATAACGGTAGGAATGCCCGCTGATTTGGTCAATGTTATTGCCGCCGAGCGGCTGCCAGTATAATCCGTATTCTTCCGATAAACTATTCATTAAAACGAAACCGACCCAAACGTTTAAGTTAAGGTCGGTTTAGCAAATTATCGCCGGTTTAGCAATTACTTTGTTTTGTTTTTCCTATATTCGGCCAGTTTAGCTTCCCGCCAGGCTTTGGCATCGGCTCTGGCTTTTGCCAGCGAAGCCTTGGCTTCGGCAATCCGCTTTTCGGCAATAACCTTGCGGTCATGTCCGGTTTTGTTTGCCGCCGGTTTGGTCATGTTGCCGAACAGGCTTGCGCTCAGGTCATTTTGCGCCAGCTTGACTTTTTCGTAAGCCGAAGCCAATTTGCGCTTATAACGCTGCGCTTTGGTTGGTACGCTGGAGTGATATGCCATGGCAGCTTTAATCCAGTCACGCTTCTGCTCGTACAAATTGCGCAGGAACTTGGCGCCGTACGTAACGTTTGTTTCCGGATCCAAAGCGTCTTCAATGCTGTCAAAGGCATCGCCGTGATAAGCCAGATTAATCTGCATGCAGCCGACGTCAATGCTTTTGACGCCCTGCGCCTGCAGTTTCTTAACCGCTCTGACGGCTTCTTCCTTGGTGGCAAAATAACGGCCTTTGCCCTGAGCGTTGATTGTCCACGGCCAAGCGAGCGTCTGTTTCTTAGCTTCGTTGTAACGTCCGGTTTCAACGCTCGAAATCGTAGTCAGCAAGTGCTTTTTGATTTGGTATTGTTGCTCAATTTTAGCTGTGGCTTGCATACAGACATAAGCGTCGTCAACTTTCAGGTCATTGGCTTTTGCCTGTACGGGCTGAATTAACATCAGCAATAATACAAAAAACATTAAAATTTTTGATACGAAAAGTCGCATCCCTCTGCTCCCCAAAAGCGGCCACAAACATCCCTTATGCAACAAATGTGCCAATTTCAATTTGCTTAACGGCAGTAAAAATACAAAACGCTTAAAGGTTGGTTATATTAAATTAAACTCCAAATCGTTAAAATATCCTAACAATCTCTCGTTATAATTAAAAAAATCAAAAATGCTCCCGGAAATATAAACCGGGAATCTTCAAAAACAAGGGGGTTTATAACACAGTTAAAATTTAAAATCCAGCAAAAATTGTGCCAAAGCCTTCAGTGAGGCGCTGATGTCTGAGCTAACCTTATGAAAATCATTGTTTTTTTTGTGTGTGTTTTCTTCCATGTAAAGGGCGCGATTGGTTTCCAGCTGCAGGGTAAAGATTTTGCGTCGCGGCTGGCAGAAATTAAAGGTTATGAAAGCGCCCGAGTAGGGACAGTTGAACGTGGTGTGATATTTTCGTTTTTCCAGTTCGTCTTTCAGAAAACTGCCGAATTCTCCCGGGCAGCTTTGCTCAAACAGATTTCCAAGACAGAATTCGATGTTTTGACCGTCGTTCATAATGGAGCAGATTTTGGACGGCATCGAATGGCAGTCAACCAGCAGGCAGAAACCAAACTTCTTGACGCATTTGTCAACCAACTGCTGCAGGCGCTTGTGATAAGCGTCGTATACGTTTCTGAAACGTTCCTGAACTTCGTCGAAATTCAGCAAACCGTCATATATGTTGTTATTGTTGGCGGAAATTCGGTGAATCACGCCTAACCCGACCCTGCAACGCCGTCCCATCGGCAGGTCTTTCTGCGGATGGTTGAAAAACATGGCCGGGTCTATTTCGATTTTGTCGCGGTTGACGTCGACAAAAGCCCGGTTGATGTTCATCGAAATCATCGGAATTCCGGCATCAGATGCCGGCCGGACAAGCTCGTCGACGAAGGAGTCTTCGTTGCTGCGCAGCTCGTTGATGTCCATTTTGACCGCGTTGAGAAATTCTTCGGGAAAAAACTGTCCGCAGTGCGGTGCCGACAAAACCATCGGAAATTTGATTTCCGAGGTGTTGCATTCCTCAAAAATCCTCAGCTTCCTGTAGTTTACCTTAAAGTCAATATGTTTCTCGGCCACGTTTTTCTCCTTATGGTTTGTAAAAGTATAATCAAAAATTATTAAATTTTTAATAATGCGTTTAAAGACGGCTGAAAGGCTTTTTCAGCATAAAAATCCGAAAAAGAAAAAAACAGCTAAAAAATGCTTGCATTTCTAAAAAAAAGATTTTATAAAAGCAAAGTCCTGAAGACATCGGGTGTGTAGCTCAGCGGTATGAGCACTACGTTGACATCGTAGGGGTCACAAGTTCGATCCTTGTCACACCCACCAATAACAATAAAGCCTCCCTTGCGGAGGCTTTATTGTTATTGGCAGGGTATGCTGGAGAGAACTTGTGAAACAAGTTCGGCGACCGAGTTCCGCAGTTTGGGCGGTTTTTCTGTCTGATAACTTGTCTGCCCGGTTGGCAAGTGTCCTGCTCTGTGCTAATCTGGCGCAAATTGAAAATATGGAAAATTTGATGATTGATTTGCATTGTCATTCTACAGCTTCCGACGGGACCGATTCGCCGTCGCGAATAATTGAAAAAGCGCATGAAATCGGACTGACGGCAATAGCCTTGACGGATCATGATGTCGTTGACGGTCTGGCGGAATTTCAGGCTGCCGCCGCAAAATATCCCGGTTTGTGGGCTGTCAACGGCACGGAGCTGGCGGTAGATTGTCCCGGCGCCAGCGTCGAAATTTTGGCGCTGGATATAAAAGACGTCAATCCTTTCCGCGAGCGGCAAAAGAAATTGATAGCTTTTCGCAATCAGGCGCTTGTCGAACGTATTGATAAACTGAACGGGCTGGGTATCGAAATAACCGCGGAAGATGTTTATCTGAAGCCGGACGGCAGTTGCCGCAGTGTCGTCGGCCGTCCGCATATTGCCGCCGTCTTGCTGGAAAAAGGTTATGTTGCCACGATTCAGGAGGCGTTTGACCGTTATTTGAAACGCGGTGCCGCGGCGTATGTGCCGAAGAGGAATCCGCCCTTGCGTGAAACGATAGAATTTATCCGCAGTCATAACGCGGTTGCTTCGTTGGCACATCCGATTCATACCCGGCTTGACGACGAAAGCTTATTTAACCTGCTGAAAAAGATGAAAGATTACGGTTTACAGGCAATGGAATGTTATCATTCGGATCAGACGCCTGCCGATACGCGGAAATATCTGCAAATGGCCGGCCGGCTCGGACTGTTTGCGACCGGCGGTTCCGATTATCACGGCGCCGTACATCCCGATATTGAACTTGGACGCGGCAAAGGCAGGCTGAATATGCCCGATTCGCTGTTGCAGCCTTTTATTGAAAGAAAAAAACTATGACAACGGCGGAATTGATATTGCAGGAGCTTCGCAAACGAGCCGATGTCGTGCAGGCTGAAAATTCGCGGCGCTTTTTCAAAACCGGAAAAGGCGAATACGGGGAGAGTGACGTTTTCCTTGGAATTAAGCTGCCTGAAATAAAGGCGCTGGTAAAAGAATATGCGCCGTCGCTTGATTTTGTTGCGCTTGCCGTCCTCTTCCGCCAGCCGTACCATGAGGCTCGCGCCGTTGCCGCCAGAAGTTTGGTTTGGCGCTATGAACACAGCCGCGGAAATGCGGAAGCCAAACGTCAGATTGTTGACTTTTATCTGGCGAGCCGGGCCGCCATAAACAACTGGGATTTGGTTGATGTCTCGGCTTACAGGATTCTCGGCGCTTATGTATACGAAACCGGCGAGCGTTCAGTTTTGTATCGTCTTGCCGAAGAAAACAGCCTTTGGTCGCAGCGGATGTCTGTGGTCGCTTGCCTGTATTTGATAAAGAAAGACGACTTTGCCGACATTAAAAAGCTGTCGGTCAGATTTCTTGCGCATCCGAACGATTTAATGCGCAAGGCCGTTGGCTGGATGCTTCGCGAAATGGGCAAGCGCAGCGAAGCCGAGCTGCGGCGTTTTCTGGATGAATATGCGGCGCGGCTGTCCAGAACGGCACTGCGTTATGCGATTGAACGGCTGGCGCCGGAGCAGCGCCGGCATTATATGGACATGAAACAATGAAAATCGGCGTTTTTGATTCGGGGCTGGGCGGTCTGGTTATTACCCGCTCTTTTATAAATACGCTGCCGGAATATGACTATGTTTATTACGGCGACACGAAACATCTTCCCTATGGCGAAAAAACTTCCGGACGGATTCTCAACTATACCCTTGAGGCCGTAAAGTTTCTGATTGCGCAGGACTGTGCGCTGATAATCATCGCCTGCAATACGGCAACGTCAATAGCCCTGCGTTATATTCAGCAGCGTTTTATTCCGGCTTACGCTCCCTCGGTTAAAGTACTGGGCGTCGTTATTCCGACCGTGGAAAAGGCGCTGGAAACGCATGCCGCCGGCGTCGGGGTTATTGCCACTAACGCTACTGTGCGTTCGCATATTTACCGTACCGAGCTGCATAAAATATGCCCGGAACTTGCCGTGCGGGAAATTGCCGCGCCGCAGCTGGTGCCTGCTATTGAAGGAAACGACTTTGCCGCGGCCGAGCGGTTGGCAAAAGAATATGCCGCGCAGTTTGACTCTGTTGACGGCCTGATTCTCGGCTGCACGCATTATCCGCTGGTTAAGGAATATTTTCGCAGGTATCTGCCGTCGAATGTCCGCGTGGTATCGCAGGACGAATTGATGGGCGACAAACTGAAAGATTATCTCCGCCGTCATGCCGAAATTGAAACAAGACTTGATAAAAACCATTGTTATCAGTTTGGAGTCAGCCGCCTGAACAAACATTACCGGCAGCTGGCCGATATGCTGTTTCCCGGAATTGATGTAGCGGAATACAAAAAGGAAACCGGGAATTAATCCCGGCTTTTCTTCTTTTGCAGCAGAGCGGCGGTTATGTCGCTGCGGGGCGCGATAACGGCGGCGGTTGCCGCGGCAATGCCGTTTTCTTTTGCGATTCCCCTGAACCCTTTTCGCAGCGCCTGAAAATGTTGCTTCCTTTCCTTAACGTAACCTTTCATTCCTAAAGAGAAAGCCTTGCGGAAACGTTTGAGCCTGCTCATTTCCGGGCTTTCCTGTTTTACTTTGTTCAAGGCGCTGACAAAATTTCTTTTCATCGCTATTGCTTCGCGCGGTCCGAAAAAGATTACCGCAGCGCCGACAGCCGGTGCCGCATTCAACATCATGGCGCCGGCAAAACCAGCTCCGAGGGCTGCGGCCGTATCGCCGGCGATTTTTTTTGCGTCTTTGAAAACGTTCTTTTTCGGCTTGGTTGGCTTTTTAGAGGGAGATGAGGAAAGGTCGGCGGTGGAAAGCCCGTATTTTTTGTTGAACTCTTCCATCTCTTTCAGCATCTTGTCGATTTGGTCACTCATTTCTTTTCTCCGCGTTTTCTTTAAAGTATACACGAATTGATGTTTTTGTCAAAACAAAACGTCATTTTTGTCTAATATTATTGAGGCTTGCCGACGTCAATCCAGCCAAGACTGTCAGACAAACGGAACAAATCGTCACAATTCAGTTCAATGGCAGAATTGCTGCTGCCGCAGGCCGGAAAGACGGTGGAAAATCGTTGCAGCGAAACGTCGGTATAAACCCGTACGTTTTCGGGAATGCCGAAAGGACAGACGCCGCCGACGGCATGTCCGGTATATTGCAGAACCTCATCCGGAGAAAGCATTTTTGCCTTGCAGCCGAACAGTTCTTTGTATTTGCGGTTGTCGATTTTGCAGTCCCCGGCCGCAACGATAAGAATAACGCCGCTTTTGGCCATAAAAGACAGGGTCTTGGCTATACGCGCCGGTTCAACGCCGAGTGCAGCCGCCGCCAACTCGACGGTAGCGCTGGAGGCCGCCGTTTCGATAATGTCATCTCCGCGGCCGAATTGTTGCAGATATTTGCGGACTCTTTCAATGCTCATTTTTCCTCCGTAAAAGAAAAGCCCCGTTCGGGGCTTCTCTGCTTAGCAGATATGTTCAAATTCCTGTTTCAGGTCGCGATTGAACATTTCCCTGATTGTTTTTTTGATGTCGGCTTTTTCGTAAATGACTTTATATAAGGCCTGACAAATCGGCATATCAATATTCTCGCGGTCGGCAATCAGTTTAACGGCTTCCAGCGTCGGCACGCCTTCGGCAAGCTTGCCGAAGTTTTCGCCGCGGGCAAAGCTCTCGCCGAACGAACGGTTATGGCTGTGCTTGGAAAAAAGTGTCGCCTCATAATCGCCCAAATGCGCCAAACCATAGGCCGTATGCGGATTGCCGCCGAAATGGGCGATAAACCTGCCGACTTCAATCGGGGCGCGCGCCATCAGGGCGCCTTTCAGACCGTACCATTCCAGACCATCAAGAATGCCGGCCGCCAGCCCGATGACATTTTTCAACGCGGCGCCGATTTGATTGCCGATAAGGTCAGAACCGTAGTAAAAGCGAATAAGTTCGCTCTGCAGATTCTTAATCAGCATGTCTTTGGTTTCTTCCTCATAGGAGTCGATAACCGCGCAGGATGGAACCTTTTTCATATAGTCCTGAACATGTCCCGGTCCGGCCAATACGGCAATATGAATGTTCTGTTGGATTTCTTCTTTCATGATGTCGTGCATAATGGCAGCGCTGGGCGTTTCCAAACCTTTCATCGCCAGAAGGAAAGTTCTGCCGCGCACGTCAAAACCGTTCAGTTGCCTGCACAGCGAACGAAAATGCTGACAGCCGATGGAGACAATGATGATGTCATTTTTCAGCACGTCTTCGATTTTATCGTGCAAAATCATGTTGTCGGACAGGCTCAGATAAGGGTTTTTCCGGGTGTCGCGAAGCTCGATGAAATTCGGCGAAGTCGGAATGTCATACATGTCGACCTGATCGAAGCCGCAATAGTTTCCGGCATACCAGCCGAGAAAAGTTCCCCAGCGGCCGCATCCGATTAATGAAATCTTTTTCATAAAACAGTCCTTTGATAATTAAGTACGGAATAACTCATTCTCTAACGCAAAAATGCCGGTTTGGCAATGCCGATAGAGCAAAAACGCACAAGCCTAGCCGAAAGTGTGTCCGCCTTTGGCAACGTTGGTTGCCGGCATGTCGATAAAATGAATGTTGACGGCTTCCGCTTCGCAGCCGAACTTCCGTACGCAGAAATCGGTCAGAGCTTTGGCCAATTGGCCGATTTTTCCGTTGTAGCCGATGGATTTCATCTCAATCAGCGCGCCGACGGTTTCGGGATTGGCTCCGCAGCTCATCAGCTTGCCGGTATTGATTTTGGCGGCGATATAGTCTTTGGGCTTGTTCAGTTCGGCGGAAACCAGCTCAACCAGTTCGGAAAGTTCCGTTTTGGTCGCTTTGGCTTCTGCATTGGTGTCAATGGTAATAAACGGCATGTTTTTTTCTCCTTGATAGATGGTTTGAATGAACCAAGCATAGCCGAATAGTTATATTTGGCAACAGCAAATTTTAAGACCAAAAAGCAAATGTAACAAAAGTTTTATAATTTTTTCGCTTTTTTTATGTTATATTGACAATTGAAGTAATTCATGAGTGATATCTGCCCTACTAAGAAAAACGCCCGATAGAATTCGGGCGTTTTTTGCGCGTATCAATCCTGCCGGAAAACCGGCGGATAAATAAAACTTTCCGGCTGTTACAGCGAACCTTTTTTTACATGTTGCCGGCCGACAATCGCATTGATGTGGTCAAACTCTTCAAAAGAATGATACGCATAGTCCTGAGCTTTTTTGTCGCAGTCGTAGAAGACTTTGTTGGCCAGCGTCTGAATTGCGTTGTCAATTCTCTGAAAAGCGGCGTTGTAGTCGGCATTGAAGTTGTTTTTTGTTTTTTTCTTTACAAGGTCATGGTAAGCCGCAATGACTTTTGCCGTTTCGTCGGCGGAGTTGGCATAGCCTTTTTCTTCAAAGTCGCGCATAATGCGCGCCGTCGTCTGATAAAAGCACTTGTTGGTCAAAATGCTTCTTTGACTTTTATTGTTACTATCAATAATCATGATATAACATCCATTTCCTTATTCCGTAACAATTATGTAACACATCTTTTCCGAATTTGCAAGAGGCAGCCGGGCAAAATGTGAACATACAAAAAGCTTGGCATAAACCGGTTAAAAATCGGTTAATTGCCCGATGTCGGAAAAAGCCCCTCAAAAGAGGGGCTGTTCTTATAGTTCATCGTCAGGAAATGCCCGTTTTTGGGATACTCGGACACAAGCCGGATCAAGAGGATCGTCTCCGGGGCAGCAGCAAACCGTTTCGTTAACGGCACAAGTATGCTTAGGCGCATCTATAACCTTATAATCAGGGTTGGAACAGTAATAAAGCGCGCAACCGTTATAGGTGTTAAATCCATTATCATAACACTGATTATATAAATAACCGCGGTGATAATATGCCGTATAATCCAGACTGCTTTTGTTATAGGTTTTATGCGAAGATCCCGATGTCGGATATCCGCTGGGGCCGCACTGGTTTCCACCTGTCCAGCGTTTCCAGCCGTCGCGGTCGCAGCCGCAGCTCTCATAATAGGTAACGCCGTTGCAGACGACAGTGGCACCATTCGGTCGGGCATCAGAATCTATATTAAATGTACCGTTACTGAGACAGCTGACATACCCCTCTGCCGTTCCGCCGGTTCTTGTGCAAGCGCCGCAGGCAACGTATTTTTGACCGTCACGCACACAAGAATCTGTTTCTTCGTAAGTAGTTCTGTTAAAAATTTTCCCAGAGCAGGTTGTGTTTGTTGCGGTACATTCGCACATCCTGCAATATTTTCCGCCTGATTTTCCGGAAGTTCGCAGTGTATAGGCGTCGGTACATGTCGTTACGTCGGTAGAATATCCGTCCGGGCATTGAGCCGGAACACATTTTCCGCAGGCTTGTCCGCCGGAAACGCCGTTGGTTTCCAGAACATATCCGTCGGAAGTTTTGCAAGATTTAACCGCGGTGTCATATCCGTCCGGGCAGGACGAATTTGTACATTTGCCGCAAACGCCGTCGCCTGATTTTCCGGAAGTCGTCAGACGATAGCCGGCCGCCGTATCGCAGGAATCAACCGATGTCGAGTAACCGCTTGGACAGGGTTTGGCCGTGTTGTTGTACAATGTTTCGCCGTCGCAGGTTGTGCAGGGCGTTGACGTCCAGCCTTCACCGCTCTTCGGCGCTGCATCGCCGTAACAGCTTTCGACGCAGGCCGGAGTGCAGTCGCCGGAACAATAGCCGTTGCGGTAAATACCTTTGCAGTCGCTTTTGTTGTCGCACTTGTTCGGAAAATAGTCGCTCTTGCAGTAGGTGCTGCAACGTGAAGCGTCCTTATAACAGACGGTTCCGGTACAATACTGCCATGTTCCGCCGCAGTCGTAGTATCCCGGGCAGGGGTCGCAGTCTTTGGCTTTGTAACAGGTATTGCCGCATTCGTTGCGGATTGTGTCGTAGCATTCGGAAGTTGCCGTTGACGTATAGCCGGACGGGCAGGAGTTGTCGCAGCATTTTTTGCAGCTTTCGCCGCAGGCATTCTGTCCGACCGTGTTTCCGGTACAGGTTGTTGACGAATTGGCCGGGCAGTTGTTGACCAGACATCTGCCGAAGGCAGCATTGTAAGGACAAGACCTGTCAAGGCAGTAGCCGTCCGTACATGAAGAAACAAAACCTTCGTTTTTGCACTGTTTGGACGAATCAACGTCATAAACGCCGTCGCCTTTGCCAAAGCCGACGTTGGGGTCGCAGTCGCCGAAACCGAGGAAGCAGACAGAGGCAGTCTTATAGGCTTTGTCGGGTTGTTCAAACTGAAAGGCGGGCTTCGGTTCGGGTGTGTATGTGTGTGTAAGTGCAGGTAAGCCGGAGGCAATGGTTAGCTTAGGGAACATAAGAGCCGTTCCGGAAAGCAAAGAGAACATTAAAACAGATTTCTTCATAGTATCACCTCGCGACAAAGTTAGAACCGAAGCCCGCAGCGGGCAGACAGGAAGGAAAAAGAAGAGGATATACGTATAAGGATACGAAGAAAGGATATCCGCCCGCGACGGAGAAAGGCCGCCAAGGACAAACTTCAAAATCCACACCTGTTGAATATCAGGATACGCTGATTTGGGGAAAGAGTCAACTATTAATGAAAGTACAAATTTTTCTGTCTACCAATGATGGAACTACATAAAATTTTTTTGGCAAAAATAAAGCCCCTCATTTGAGGGGCTTTATTAGAAAGCGCTTCTTAAATGTTTCCGAACGGATTCAGAACCTTTTCATCAGGTTGTTTCCGCAGGTCAAAGAAGTTAAGGAATACCGCCGATACATAAATTGACGAATATGTACCGATGATAATACCCCAAACCAGCGTAAACGAGAAGCTTCTCAGAACGTCTCCGCCCCAGATTAACAGTGCGGTCGAAGCCAGCAGTGTTGTCAGGCCGGTCAAAATCGTTCTGGAAAAAATGTCGTTAATGCTTTTGTTGAGCAAATCATATTGCGGCATTTTCTTATATTTGCGCAGATTCTCTCGGATGCGGTCATAAGTAACGACCGTATCGTTGACCGAATAACCTGCCAGTGTCAGGATTGCCGCTACCGTCGTCAGGCTGAAATCCATGTCAAACAATGACAGAAGGCCGACTGTGATAACGATATCGTGAATTAGTCCGAGACAGGCGCCAAGGGCAAACTGCCACTCAAAACGAACCCAGATATAGGCCGTAATTGCCAAAATGGCGATGACTGAGGCGATAATGCCGTCTTTTTTCAGCTCGTCGCCGACCTGTGGGCCGACCAGTTCGACTTTGCGGTACTCATAATCGGCTCCCAGGGTTGATTTAATTTCGTTGACGGCGGCCATTTGTTCTTTTTCGTCCAAACCTTTGGCCTGTGCCCTGATCATGACTTCGTCGCCGATTTCGCCGATGGTCTGAATGTTGACGTCATCCAGGTCAATATGGTCAAGCTTGTTTCTCATTTCCTCGACGTTGATTTTATCTTCGGCTTTCAGCTCAATCAGAATGCCGCCGGAGAAGTCAATGCCGTAATTAAAGCCTTTAAAGGCGATACAGGCAATGGCCAGAACAAACATGCCGACAGACAGCACATAAGTCAATTTGCGGGCGCCCATAAAATTAATGGTCGTATCTTTGGTTACCCAACTGAAAATTTTCATCATTTCTGAAATTCCTCGTCTTAAATCGGCAGCTTGGTCGGCTTATACTTGTTAAGCCAGCTGGCAATGATTAATCTGGTTACGGTTACGGAAGTGAACATTGAAGTCGCAATACCGATGGCCAGCGTGACCGCAAAGCCTCTGACCGGACCCGTGCCGAAATAAAACAGCACGAAGGCCGCAACCAGCGTGGTCAGGTTGGAGTCGACAATCGTACCCCATGCTTCCGTAAAGCCTGCTTCGGCGGCGTCCTTGGTCGAACGGCCGTTTTTGACTTCTTCGCGCATGCGCTCGAAAATCAGTACGTTTGCGTCAACCGCCATGCCGATGGTCAGTATGATGCCGGCAATGCCGGGCAGCGTCAGCGTTGCGCCCATAAAGCTCAGTGCGCCGAGCATCAGGAACAGGTTCATCAGTACGGTTACGGTTGTGAAAATGCCGAACAGGCCATAGGCCAGAACCATGAAGACGATAACCGCAATCAAACCGATAATCGAGGCGGTAATGCCTTCGCGGATAGAATCCGAACCCAGACCTGCGCCGACGGTTCTTTCTTCCAAAACCTCAAGCGGGGCGGGTAAGGCGCCCGAACGAAGCAGCAAAGCCAGGTCATTGGCCGATTCCAGCGTAAAGTTGCCGGAGATGATGCCGCTGCCGCCGGTAATGGCGCTTTGAACGACCGGGGCCGAAATTACCTCGTTATCCAATACGATGGCCAGTCTTTCGCCGATGTTGTTTTTGGTTGCCTCGCCGAATTTTTTACCGCCGATGGTGTTGAATTTAAAACTGACAACCGGCTGTCCTTCCTGAAAAGCAGCCTGAGCATCAACCAGATTTTCACCGCCGACGACCGGTTTGCGGCTGATGACATAAGTTTCGCCGCCTTCGCCTTTAATCAGGCGGGATGAACTGCCGAGCTTGCCGCGGCGGGCGTCCGCAGCGGTCGACCGGCTGTCAACCATGTGAAACGACAGCTTTGCCGTCTTGCCGAGCAGGGTTTTGACATATTCCGGATTTTGCAAACCCGGCAGCTGAACGACAATGCGGTCGGTTCCCTGGCGCTGAATGACCGGTTCTTTGGTGCCCAGTTCGTCAATACGGCGGCGGACAATCTCAATCGACTGGTCGACGACTTTCAGGCGCAGCTCGTTCAAAGCCGCTTCGCTGTATTTGATGACCAGCGTGCCGTCCTCATTCTCTTCAACCAGAATGCCGTTGTCTATTTTCTTAAACAGGCCGCGCGCCTGATTGCGGGAATTCAGGTTTTCGATTTTTACCTTGACCGATTCGGAACCGGCGCTCAGATTCTGATAGCGGATTTTGTTCTCGCGCAAAAGCTGGCGCGCGGAATCCTCAACTGTTGACATTCTGTCTTTGAGAACGTCGTCAAGTTTGACTTCCAGCAAAAGGTTTGAACCGCCCTGAAGGTCAAGTCCGAGGTTAACCGGCTGCCACCATTTCGGCAGGGAGGAGGGATCCTTCATCATATTTGGTATGGCAAAAAAGATGCCGATGACACAAATGGCAAGAATCAGGAAAATTCTGGTTCGTGACAGTTTATACATAACTAAAGCCTCTTGATAAATTACTTTTTGCGCTTTTCTTGAGCGTTTGAATTAGCCGGTTTGGCGGCTTTGTTTTTGGCCGGTTTGGTTTCAATCTTCGCCGGTTTGAAGTTTTCTTCGTTTACCACGTCGCGGATGGTTGCGCGGTTGACCGTGACGTTCAGCCCGTCGGCAATCTCGACGACCAGTTCCATACCGCCGTCTTCGGCTTTGACGACTTTGCCGTAAATACCGCCGCCGGTAATGACCTTGTCGCCCTTTTTAATTGCCATGAGCATGGCTTCGTGCTGTTTGATTTTCTTCTGTTGCGGACGAATGAGCAGAACATAGAAAATGACAAAGATAAGTCCCAGCTGAATCAGGGTTCCGTAAACCGAACCCTGCGCCGCGGCTGCGTCGCCTGCCTGAGCAAAAGCCTCACTGATAAACATTTTTTTCTCCTAATTATTAATAAACTGCAATGACTATACACCAAACTCCGTTCTTAACAAGAGTCTAAAGTCATTTATTTAACAAATTTTTTTATTATTTAGGTATTTAAGCCGAACGAATGCAAGCCTTGGTTCATCAGGGCAGATAAGCCGTCGGATTCAGAGCCTTTTTGCCTGAGCGGACCTCAAAATGCAGCTGCGGTGTGTTGACTCCGCCGGTAGAGCCGACTGTAGCGATTTTTTCGCCGCGGGCTACCCGTTGCCCTTTCTTTACAAACAGGCGGTCATTGTGGGCATAGGCGGTAATCCAGCCGTCGTCGTGCTTAATCAGAATCAGGTTGCCGAAACCTTTCAGTTCGTTGCCGGCATAAGCGACCGTGCCTTTGTCGGCCGCCTTGACGTTGGTACCGAGTGCGGCTTTGATGTTTATGCCGTCATTGGTGCGGCCTTTGCCGATGGTGCCGAAATGCGAAATGACTGTACCCTTAACCGGCCACAAAAATTTTGTCTTGCGGTATTTGGAAACGGGTTGTGCCTTGCTCCGGGAACTTCGGGCGGTTTTTTTGGCGGTTGTTTTGGCTGAAGAAGACGATTTCCAGCTCCAGCGGCTCGGCGTGGTTTTGGGCGTGGCCGCTTTGTATGAAGCCGTTTCCGTATTGCTCAGGCTGCCCGGCAGCACCAACCGCTGGCCGATGGCAAGGGTGTAAGGCTCGTTCAGCCTGTTAATCCGGCTCAGCGAGCGCAGGTCAACGTCATATTTTTTTGATATGCTGTACAGGGTGTCGCCTTTGGCAACCGTATGGTATCTGGCTCCCGGCATTCTCAGCACGCGGCCGATGGTCAGCGTATAAGGCGGCGTCAGGCCGTTGGCTTCGACCAGGTCGCGTATCGGCACGTTGTAGCGGCGCGAAATGCTGTAGAGGGTGTCGCCTTTGCGGACGGTAACATAATCAGGGTGTGAATTGAACAAATCGCTGAAGTTAATCAGCCGGACTCCTCCCTGGTGAAAAGTGCACCCCGAGGCCAGCAATATCAGCGGCAGCAATATTATCCAAACTCTTTTGGCCATAAATTAACCTGAATAAATCGATTCTTCAGCCCCCAGTCTACCCGCAATACTTTAATTTTTTGTGAACGGCTTTTATCGGAAGCGGCGGTAAGCAGTTTCCAAATCGGTCAAAAATCGAAAGTAGTCATATTTATAAATGTTGAAATAAAACCTTATGCAGGAGCCGAAAAGCTTGTCTTCTGCCAAAAAACAGAGCTTTTTCGGCAGGGGCTGCTTTTCCGGAAAATTGTTTGGTTTGCTTAGATACAGCGCGACGATGCCGGAACGGATTTGGAAAGTTAAAACGCCCTTGTACGACATTTGCGTAAAACCGCATATTTCATTCCAACGGAGTTCTGCGGAGCGAAAAGGACGATTCAGGATAAAACCGTGTTTGCCGAGAATGATTCCCGGTTTGGTATAAAAAATACAGATTAGATGCTGCAAGGCCGCTGCGCCGAAAAATAGCCCCAAAACCGCACCGGTCAGAACATATCCGGAAATAAAGGGAAGGAAGCCCAAACCGAAACAGCAGGACAGATAAACCAGAAACCACCCCAGACATTTCGGCCGGCTGTAATAAATTTCAAGTTTTGTTTCCGGAACCGCCTGTTTTTTCATGTCTTAGTCCTTGCTGTCGGAGGATCTTATGCCGTAACGGTGGCTGCGCAGCGCGTTGCCGATGTGCCGGCGAACGCGGCCGAGCATGTTGTCGGCGGTATCGTTGAAGTTTTTGCGGTCAGTATACGAAACGGCAATCATTTCGGCGTTGTACTGGTCAATGTTCAGCTTGCGAATTTGCTCGATAACCGATTTATAAAGCTTCTCCGCGCCTTTGGCCGCTTCCTCGCGGTTGCCGCGGCTGAAAATAATGCCGATTTTGGTCTTGTCGAAACGTCCGATATGGGTATCGGGATTTTTGAAGGTTGTGACACAGTATCCCGCAGTGTTCTTCAGAATGGTGTCGCCGGTTTCAAAACTGATGCCTTTGTTGGCGAAGTCGTAGATGTCTTTGAGTTCGATGACCAGCATGGCAAAGGGCTGGTTGTAACGTTTGGCGCGGTTGAAGTCGTGTTCCAGCCGTTGTGTAAAAGCCACTTCGTTGAGAATGTCGCCGATTAAAAAATCATGGCTGGCATAGGTGCTGAGTTTTTGTTTCCAGATTTTCGTTTCGGTAATGTCCTCGCAAAGATAACTGATGCCGGTGCATTTGAGAATTTCGTTCAAAATCGGGCGTTTGCGGCAGCGGACGTTAAATGAGCTGCCGTCTTTTTTGAAGAGCAGGCCTTCTACGTTCAGCGTTGCCTGGTTTTTGATTAGCCGGTTAAGGTTCTCCTTCATTTTTTCGCGGCGGCTGTCCGTATCTTCAATCAGAGTGCCGGGCATCGGCTTGCCGATGAGCTCTTCCGCCTTAAAGCCGGTTTTTCGGAGCGTGGCGTCATTGACGTAGGTAATGTTGAAGTCAAGGTCGGTTTTGAAATAGATGTCGCCGTCGCCGGTTTCGTTGCTGGCGGTGGTGTGCCTGTCGTTTTCAACAATCATTTCCTTGAGACTGCGCCGGGTTTTGCTCCAGGCATAATGCAGATAAGCAATATAAGCCAGCAGAACGATGCACAAAACCGACAGATAAATCATAACAAACCTCAAACTGGTGGAGCCATATCGGCGATTATATCCATAAAAGCTAAAGATTCGTTAAATAGAGGTTGCAATTTGACTTTAAAAACCTTAATTTTAGGAACAGATTATGGAGATTTTAGAGTATGGTTAAGGAAAAACCGGAAATCGCCGACGAAAGCGGCGATAAGTATAAATACGGCTTTGTAACCGATATTGCCGCCGATACGGCTCCCAAAGGACTGAATGAAGATATTATTCGGTTGATTTCGCGCAAAAAAGGCGAACCGGAATGGTTGCTGGAATGGCGTTTGAAAGCTTTTGATTTTTGGCAGACCATGACCGAGCCTTCCTGGGCCAAACTTTCTTATGAAAAGATTGATTATCAGGATTTGTATTACTACTCGGCGCCCAAACGGAAAGCCGCGCCGAAAAGTCTGGACGAAGTTGACGCCGAACTTTTGAAAACTTACGAAAAACTGGGTATCCCGCTGAAGGAGCAGGAAGCGCTGGCCGGGGTTGTTGCGGTCGACGCGGTTTTTGACAGCGTTTCCGTCGCTACCACTTACCGCGCCAAACTGGCCGAAATGGGCATTGTTTTCTGCTCAATCTCCGAAGCCGTGAAAGAGCATCCGGAACTGGTAAAAAAGTATCTCGGCTCGGTCGTGCCTTATACCGACAATTTTTTCGCCTGCCTTAATTCTGCGGTCTTTACCGACGGCTCTTTTGTGTATATTCCCAAAGGTGTCCGCTGTCCGATGGAACTTTCGACCTATTTTCGCATTAATGCCAGGAACACCGGACAGTTTGAGCGCACGCTGATTGTTGCCGAAGAAGACAGTTATGTTTCTTATCTGGAAGGCTGCACCGCGCCGCAGCGCGATGAAAACCAGCTCCATGCCGCCATTGTCGAAATCGTGGTACTGAAGAACGCCGAAGTCAAATATTCCACCGTGCAGAACTGGTATCCGGGCGACAGGGACGGCAAGGGCGGCGTCTACAACTTTGTAACCAAACGCGCGGCCTGCCGCGGCGAAAATTCGAAAATCTCCTGGACACAGGTGGAAACCGGTTCGGCCGTAACCTGGAAATATCCGTCCTGCGTGTTGCAGGGCGACAATTCGGTCGGCGAGTTCTACTCGGTGGCCATTACCAATAACAGGCAGCAGGCCGATACCGGAACCAAGATGATTCACATAGGCAAAAACACCACTTCCAAAATCATATCCAAAGGCATTTCGGCAGGTTGTTCCAATCAGACCTACCGCGGTCTGGTCCGGGTGGCGCCGAACGCCCGCGGCGCGCGCAACTATTCGCAGTGTGACAGCCTGCTGATTGGCGAAAATTGCGGTTCGCACACTGTGCCCTATATCGAAAACCGCAGCAAAACCGCGGTTATCGAACATGAGGCCACCACCAGCAAAATCAGCGACGAACAGCTTTTTTACTGTCTGCAGCGCGGTATCGGCGAAGAGGAAGCTGTCAGTCTGATTGTTAATGGCTTTTGCAAGGAGGTTATGCAGCATCTGCCGATGGAGTTTGCGATAGAAGCGGCCAAGCTGATTAACATTTCGCTGGAAGGGAGTGTCGGCTGATGATAAATCCGGTTTTGAAACGCGCCCTGCAAACTTGGGGCGGACAGGCGCAGATGTTGATGGTCGTTGAGGAAATGTCCGAGCTGACCAGGGAGATTCTTAAAAACGTAAACCGCGGAAAAGACAACGTCGCGGCCATTGTTGAAGAAACTGCCGATGTTGAGATTATGCTCGAGCAGCTTAAGGAAAATTACGGCATTGCCGAGCGGGTTGCCGTATATAAGGCTGAAAAGCTGAAACAGATAGAGCGCCGCTTAAACGAATTGGATAAAAAGACAGTATAAGAAAGAACAGGAAATGACGAAAACACCGCTATTGGAAATTGAAGACCTTTGCGCCCGCGTCGGCGACAGGGAGATTATCAAGAACTTCAACCTCACTGTCAACAAGGGCGAGGTGCATGCCGTTATGGGGCCGAACGGTGCCGGAAAATCGACGCTTTCTTATGTTTTGACCGGAAAACCCGGATATGAGGTTACTTCCGGAAAAATCCGTTTCAGAGGCAAAGACTTGCTTGCCATGTCGCCGGAAGAACGCGCCCGCGAAGGCATTTTCCTCTGCATGCAGTATCCGGTCGAGATTCCCGGCGTGCCGACAACCACCTTTTTGAAACATGCTGTCAATGCCGTACGCAAACATCGCGGCGAGCCGGAACTGGATACGCTGAACTTTGTCAAAATGGTGCGTGAAGAAGGCAAGGCGCTGGGCATAGACAACGAGATGATCAAGCGCCCGGTAAACGTCGGCTTTTCCGGCGGTGAGAAAAAAAGGCTCGAAACGCTGCAAATGTCGATTCTCAAACCCGATTTTTCGATTCTTGACGAGGCAGATTCCGGTCTGGATATTGACGCGCTCAAAGTTGTGGCCGACGGTGTCAACGCGCTGCGGGACGGCCGGCGTTCCATGCTGGTCATCACGCATTATCAGCGCCTGCTGAACTATATCGTGCCCGACTTCGTTCACGTCTTTGCCGACGGACACATCGTCCGTTCCGGTGACAGAAATCTGGCGCTGGAATTGGAAGAAAAAGGTTATGCCGAATTTGTGAAAGAGAAGTAAAATGGCCGGACTGATACAAAACGTAAAGCTTTTCGGCGAAGATATTCCCTGGTTTCAGGGGCTGCGGGACAAAGGGCTGGAAGCCTTTCGCCGTCAGGGGGTGCCGACTGCCAAAACCGAAGCCTGGAAATATACCAAACCGCGTGATTTGAATGCTGACGACTTTGTCATGAACGAGTCTAATTTTCTGGCCGAACTGTCCGAAACGGCTGCCGCCGGCGCTGATGCCCAATGCGGGCAAAATCATCATTGCAATGGGCACGACTGTCACTGCCGGCGCGGCGAAGATTGCGCGTCCGGCGGTCATTGTCATGAAGAAGGCTGCCGTTGCGGCGAGGAAATAGATGTCCATGTCGATTTGCCCTTCGACGGCTATCAGCTGCATTTTCTGAACGGACAGTTTATTCCCGTCTATCCGGTGTTGCCCCGGGGCATTGAAATTATGACGCTTATGGAAGCGGTCGTTGCGCAGGAGGCCAAGCCGTATCTCGGTCGGTTGGTCGATATGGAGCATTATCCGTTTGCGGCGCTGAATACGGCTTATATGGAAGAGGGCGTTTATATCCGCATCGACCGGAACGTCAAACTGGATAAACCGGTTATTCTGGTCAACCATACGAGCGTCGGTGCCGAAAACCTGTTTTATAATCTTCGCAATCTGATAGTGCTCGAAAGCGGCGCCAAAGCCGAATTAATCGAATGGTATAATTATGCCGGTGCCGAAAAGTCGCGTTATTTTGCCAATGTTGTCAACGAAGTCTTTGTCGAACGCGGCGCCGAATTCCGGCACTGTAAAATGCAGGACGAAGCCTTTAAGGCCAACCATGTCGCGCTGAATATGGTTCGCGTCAGAGGCGGCGGCTCTTATAACGCCTTTTGTTTGCAGCGCGGCGCCAACATCGGCCGCAACGAAACCAAGGTTCTGCTTAAGGAAGAGCAGGCTTCCGCCGAAGTCAACGCCGCTTACGTCATGCACGGCTGGGCAACGCTGGATACTACTACCGACATTGAACATCTGGCACCGGAAACTTTTTCACACCAGTTGGTCAAGGGTGTGGTCGGCGGCGACGCCAAGGGCGTTTTTCAGGGCAAGATTCATATTGCCAAACATGCGGTCAAAACCGAAGGCATGCAGCTGCACAAGGCTCTGTTGCTGACGGATACGGCCGAAATTGACGTTAAGCCGGAATTGGAAATTTTCGCCGACGACGTCAGGTGTTCGCACGGCGCCGCCAGCGGCGAACTCGACGAGGAAACCCTGTTTTATATGCAATCGCGCGGTATCGGCCGGGAAGAAGCCAAACAGATTTTGATTGACGCCTATCTTGACGACGTCGTCAACAAGGTTGCGGACACGGCAGTCCGGGAATGGTTCCGCGAGCGGGCAAGGGCGTAATATCCGAAGTGTTAAGTTGAAGAAAGGCTTTCCGAAATCTACATTAAAACGGTAGAAATGGGAGCGGGAGCAAAAAGATGTATGATGTTTATGAAATACGCAAAGATTTTCCGATATTAAGCGAACTGATTAACGGCAAACCGAACACGTTTCTCGATACCGCTGCGTCGGCGCAGAAACCGCGGCAGGTTATCGAAAAAATGAACAAGGTTTATTTCGGGCAGTATGCCAACGTGCACCGCGGTTCTTATTATCTGTCCGAGCAGGCGACCGCGGAATATGAAAATGCGCGCCGCATTGCCGCGGATTTCATCAACGCCGCTTCGGAGAAGGAAATTGTTTTTACCCGCAATGCCACCGAGTCTATTAATCTGGTTGCCGCCTGCTGGGGACGCAAAAACTTGAAGCCCGGCGACGAAGTTCTGATTTCCGAAGCGGAACATCACGCCAATCTGGTGCCCTGGCAGATGTTGCGCGACGAACTCGGTTTCACGCTCAAAATTTTTAAGATGGGCGATGACGGCAGCTATATCCATGAAGAGTTTTTAAACAACCTGACCGATAAAACCAAACTGGTTTCCGTAACGGGAATGTCCAATATTCTCGGCACGGTGCTGCCCGTAAGGGAAATTACCGCAGCCGCGCATGCCAAAGGCGCGCTGGTTTTGGTCGACGCCTGTCAGATGATTGTGCATCAGAAGGTTGATGTCCGGGACATCGGCTGCGATTTTCTGGTCTTTTCCGGTCATAAAACCTACGGCCCATCCGGCATCGGCGTTTTGTACGGCAGATACGAGATCCTTGATTCGATGCCGCCTTATCAGTTTGGCGGCGATATGGTCGATACGGTTTCCTATCAGCATACCACTTTTGAAGAGCCGCCGGCACGCTTTGAGGCCGGAACGCCGGCCATTGTCCAGGCCGTCGGACTGGGCAGGGCCTTGCAGTATATGTCGGATTTGGGCATGGATAATATTGAGGCGCATGAAGTGGAATTGGTTAAATATACCAATGAGCGGCTCAAAGAGGTCAAAGGCCTGAAAGTTATCGGCAACGCCGATAACAAGGGTGGCGTCTTTTCGTTTAACGTCGAGGGCATTCATCCGCAGGATTTGGCTTTTATTCTCGATAAGGAGGGCGTTTCCGTACGCACCGGACACCATTGCGCCGAACCGCTGGTGCATCGCATGGGATTTGAGTCGGTTGCCCGCGCTTCGCTGGGCTTGTATTCGACCAAAGAAGACATTGATAATTTTGTAAAGGCTCTGAACAAGGCCGTGACTTTTTTCTGAGGAACTACGCAGATGTCGGAAACAGACGATAAGAAATTGGACGAACAAATCGAAAAAATCAATCAAACCGAGGCGGACTTGTTGCGGGCAATGGAAATTCAGGAACAGATGAAGGATTTTGTCGCCACGGCCGGGCAATCCAAACCCGCTGACGAAAAAACCGCTTCCGAAGCCGACGTTGTTGAAGCGCTTAAGACCGTCTGCGACCCGGAAATCATGATAAACGTCTATGATATGGGGCTGATTTATAATATCGAAATCCGCGATAACGGCGACGTGTTTATCGCCATGACCCTGACCGCGCCCGGCTGTCCGGTCGCCGGCATTCTGCCTCAGCAGGTTGCCGACGCGGTTGCCTTGGTTGAGGGAACAGGCAAGGTTGAAGTTCGCATTGTCTGGGAACCGGCCTGGACAATGGAGCGCTTGTCAGACGACGCCCGCGCTATGATAGAATTGTTCTGAAACAAAACCCCTCGGAAGAGGGGCTTTGTTTCTTTGTCATGTTCGGCCTTGAGCCGGACATCTCTGCCGGATGGTCCGGCAATGATAATAAGAAGAGAAAGCACGAGAATGACAATATTATTTTTCTTATGCTTGACTTTTAATATCGGGGCTTTTTTCATATCAGGGTAATTTTGACCGCCTTGCCGTAGGCTTTGGCCAGCTGGTGCAGATGGCCGAGGTCAACCGGTTTGATGCCGACTTCCAACAGGTCGATAATATTGGCCGGAATGCCGGACAGCTTTTCAACCTGTGCCAGCGACAGGTGCGCGCTGATTCGGGTATCGCGCAGCTGGCGGGCAATGCCATTCCTGATTTTGATGATTTCGTGATTTTTGGTTGCCATAATGTTCAACTCCTTCATGTTTTGTTAAAACAAAACCACCTTACTTTAGGTAAGGTGGGAGGTGTTGACAACTGTACTTAGTCAGTGTACTTATTCGTCCGCAAAAGCGGCTTATATCGTACCATCCTCCCTCACAGGAGGTTATAATAGGTTCTAAGTAAGGAGTTGTCACACTCCGCCGTCGGTCTAACCGTCTCCGTCGGCAGAAATGATTATAAAGGCTAAAAGCTATTTTGCAATGGCTTTTTTCATGGATGTCCGAGAGATTACCGGGTCAAGCCCGACAATGACCAAAAGAAAAAATAATCATTGTCATGTTCGGGCTTGACCCGGACATCTAAAGATACAAGGCACGGTCTCACGATATGCACACAGAAAGCAACGCGCTTCAACAAAGGTTCGTGCCGCAGCCGGTAATGCGGTCAAGCTGGCAACAGCTTGTCAGCAGACGCGGGCGACGGTCAGAGTGTCAACGGATTTGACGCCGGCTTTTTTCATGGCCAAGGCACATTCTTTAAGAGTCGATCCGGTTGTCATAACATCGTCAATCAATACGATGCGTTTGTTTTTAAGGCGTTCCGGGTGCCGGACGCTGAAAGCGTTTTTAACATTGGAAATTCGGGCGTGACCGCTGAACTGCACTTGCGGTTTGGTGCGGCGGTGGCGAATGACGGACGTATAATCTACTTTTATGCCGGTCAGCTTGCCAAGTTCGCGTGCGATTAGCGCCGATTGGTTGTAGCGCCTTTTCAAAAGGCGCGTAAAATGCAGCGGTACGGGAACAATCAGGTCGACGCCTTCTTTGAAGATATCTGTGCCGGCCAGTTTGAGCCATTTGGCAAAAACCGGGGCGTTTTCGGTCTTGTCCATAAATTTGAAGGACAAAAGCATGTTTTTTGAAAACTCGTCATAACGCAAAGCCGAACGACTGAGCCGGAAAGGCGTTCTGGTCTTGCGCAGGCAGGTGCCGCAAAGCATCTGCCGCCCGTCGGGCACCTCGTCAAACGGATGTCCGCATTTGGCGCAATAGGGCTTGGTAATAAAGCTGACCTCGTTAAAACATTCGGCGCACAGCCCGTCAGCGCCGCTGACAATTTTGCCGCAGCAAATGCAGCGCGGCGGCAGCAGGAGGTCGATAATCCGGGACAGAAAGTTAGTCATGAGCGGGAAAAAGTTTCATCAGCTCGGCATGAATGTTGTTGATTTTATTGACGACGATAATTCCTGCGTCGCTCATGGCGTCCTGCTTGTCCTGTGCGGTAACGTGCCCTTTGGTAATCACGTCGCCGGCGTATCCCATTTTGTGCCCGAAAGGCACGGCGTTTCCCGCGACAAAACCGACCACCGGTTTTTTTACTTTCAGATTTTTGTAATATTTGGCGCAGACTTCTTCATAAGTGCCGCCCAGCTGTCCGATGACGACGACGGCATCGGTGTCCGGGTCGTTCATAAACTTTTCGAGCGTTTCGACAAAGTCAATGCCGATGAGCATATCGTCGCCCAGGCCGATGACCGTGGATTGTCCCAGCCCGGCACGGTTGGTTTCGATGACTGCTTCATAGGTAAGGGTTGATGAGCGCGAAACGACGCCGATACGACCCGGACGGTGAATGTTTTCTGGAAAAATGCCCAGCCGTGCTTCGCCGGGCGTAATGATGCCCGGTGTATTGGGGCCGATGAGCTTGGTTTTGGCACCGCGCAGCATTTCCTTGATTTCAAGCATGTCTTTAATCGGCACGCCGTCGGCAATGCAGACGCAAAGGTCAAGTTCGGCTTCCGCTGCCTCGCGTACCGCGTCCTTGACGAATTTGGCCGGAACATACATGACTGAAGCGTTGGCGCCGGTTTCTCCGATTGCTTCACGCACCGTGTCAAAAACCGGCACGTCCAGATGCACGCTGCCGCCTTTGCCCGGAGTAACGCCGGCGACGACATTGGTGCCGTAGTCCATGGAGCGCTTGACGTGGAAAGACGCTTGCGTACCGGTAATACCCTGAATCAGCACTTTTGATTCCTTGTTGACCAAAATGGACATCAGTCGCTCTCCTCCATGGCCGTAATCAGCTTGTTGACGGAATCTTCCATGTCTTCGGCAATGATAATCGGCAGTTTGGAATGTTCCAGAATATCTTTGGCTTCGTCTTTGTTGGTTCCCTCAAACCGAACCACCAGCGGTACGTTCAGCCCGACTTCCGAGGCCGCGGCGACAATGCCGTCGGCAATCAGGTTGCAGCGCAGAAAACCGCCCAGAATATTGATTAAAATTCCCTCAACCCGCGGATTGGTCATAATTATTTTAATGCCGGCGGCAATTTTGTCTTTGTCGACGCCGCCCTTGACGTTTAAAAAACAGGCGGTGCCGTTGTCGCCTCTGGCGCGGATGAGATCCATGGCCGCCAAAGCAATGCCGTCGCCGTTGACGATGCAGCCGATGTTGCCGTCAAATTCGGAATATTGGAAACCGTATTTTGCCGCTTTCAGTTCGCGGTCTTCCTCTTCGTATTCGTCTTGCAGGACGCTGATTTCCTTGTGGCGGTAGAGCGCGTTGTTGTCAAAGCTCATTTTGGCGTCAAGCGCAACAATCTGTCCGGTTTTGGTTACGCCGACCGGGTTGACTTCAATCATTACCGCATCGTAGTCGACAAAAGCCTGATGCATGCCGTTGATGAACGTTTCCAGATTCTTGGCGACTTTCGGCTCCAGATGCAGAAATTCCATAACCTGCTGAATCTGCTCCGGGCTGGCGCCGGTAATCAGATCAAGATGCACGCGCAGAATTTTGTCCGGCGACAAAACCGCCAGCGCCGTAATGTCTTCGTTGTTGGTATCGGCCACCAGCAACGTAATGGCCGGAATCATCCGGTCAATAACCAGACTGGCGTAAAAGGTCTTTTTGACTTTGCTGTAGGCTTCGACATAAATGCGGCCGACCAGTTTGCCCTTGGGGCCGGTCTGCACCGTTACCAGCGTTGAACCGAGCATTTTTTCCGCTTCCGGCATAATGTCGCGGCGGCTGCGTACCAGCCGGATCCCTCCGCGGCGCCCGGCCTTTTTGTCCGTAAAGTACCCTTTGTTGCGGGCGCCGGACTGAATTTGCGCTTTCAGCATCCACGGGCCGCGGAACGAAACCTGAGCCGCAGCTTTTTTTGCTTCGTGCGGGGTATAGGCAATCATGCCCTTGGGAATGGATATTCCGTATTGGCTGAGAATTTTCTTGGCCTGATACTCGTGGATGTTCATGGCTTATTCCTGCAAATGGGAGGCGTAAAAACGAATTTTTTCAATCATCGAAAGCAGGCCGTTGCGCCGGCTGGGGCTTAAGTGCTCTTCCAGGCCGAGCCGTGCAAAGATGTCGTCCAGACTGAACGCGGCAATTTCCGCCGGCGTTTTGTCCTTGAAAACCGTCAGCACCACGGCAATCAGCCCGCGGACGATAATCGCGTCGCTGTCGCCCTTAAAGGAAAGAATGCCGTCTTTTAGTTCGGGAACCAGCCAGACCTGCGACTGGCAGCCTTTAACTTTGAACTCTTCGGTTTTGAACTTTTCGTCGAGCGGTTCCAGCCCGCCGCCGAGGTCAATCAGATAGCGGTATTTGTCCTCCCAGTCTTCAAGCAGTTCAAAATTCTCGATTAATTCGTTGATTTCCATTCCTGCCTCTCATTTGTCAAGCTTGCCGAAAATCGCCAGTTTTGAACCGGTCAAACGGGCCCAAAGCCGGTCTCCGAAAGAATAGTGCCACCATTCCGACGGATAATTGACCAGACCGCACTTGGACAAAGCGTCCCTTAGAATCTCACGGTTGCGCCTGGCTTCCGCACTGATATGCGGACAGTCAAAGTCCGCCGTATCGTCAAAGCCCCGAACCGAGCCGCCCATGTCATATTCCCGGCCTTCGTCGTCAATTAACGAAATGTCCACGGACGCGCCGGACTGGTGGCCGCTTCCCTGGCGATAAGGATTGGCGGCAAAAACGTCGCATATTGCGATGAACTCTTCCGAATCAACCGGCAGCCGGGGATGTTTCTTTTTCTGTTCCGCAACAACCGAATCCCAGAGCTTTATTTGTGCCGACATGGGGCGGTAAGCTTCGTAAACGACAAAATGATAACCCTGCGGCAGGTTTCCGGCGGCTTTTTTCAGCAAGTCGTAAATATAGGCCCGGATGAGCCGGATGTCGGTAAAGCGGGAATTAAAGAAGATACCGTCTTCTTTTCTTATTTCAACCAGTCGAACCGGATTTTCGATTTCGGAAATAACCAGCGGTTCGGGCAGATTTGCATCGCTGAACATTATTTTGAACTTCTTTGGCGGTTTATTAATACGGCAAAAAGCCCGGACATTTTTTGATTAAACGGCGAAGTGCGGTAAAAGTCTTCCTTGTGTACTTCAAAAACGGCGCGCGGTTCTCCGTGCCCGTAATGGGACGCCTCGTTGTAACCGACCTGTTTGCCGCCGATACGCTCAATGAGCTTGCGTGAAAACTTGTTGGCCGGATGAGCCGTAATGTCCAACTTTCGGTAAGCTTTGAAAAAATGATGAACCAGTCCCCGCACGGCTTCCGTCGCATAACCGTGTTCGCCGTATCGGGGGTCGATGAAATAACCCAGATCGCCGTATATCTTTTTGCCGTTTTCCTCTATGGGAAGCATGTCAATCGTAACGTTGCCGATGAGCTTGTCATTCGGCAGACGCACGGCCATGCGATAGGTCGAGCGGGGATCCTGCCGGCGCTCCCTTTCCGCCTTGATTAAAAAGTCCGAGACTTTGTTTCTGATAACGTTGTCTCTTTGCGGCGTGTCCCGATCAACCTGAAAAGTGTAAAAAGGGCAGTAGCCTTCGGTTGCCTTAACATCGGCATTGTGGTTAATGTTAAAGGCAATTTCCTGCAAGCGGTGAAAGTCTGAAGTTTTAAACTCGTCTATAATCAGGCGATCGGTTTTGATGGGAACGAAAATTGACTCGGGCATTCCAAAAATCCTTATTTTGCTTAATATATGCCTCAATAGCATTAAATTGTTCAAAAAACAACTTTTTTCTTTGAAATTTAAACTGAAATCTAAATCCCGTCCGCCCCGTCGCCGGTCAAACCGGATTGCGCGGCTGCCGGAACGCGTAGAACCTCGTAGATAAATAGTCTATGTGTGTTGAAAGCGCCGAAACAATGACTATCTCTACAGTGTCACGATGGTGATATATCAAACGAAAGTTTCCTATATCAGCTATGAGTGGCAGATGAAAAAAACAACAGATGTTTACAGTACCCGGAAAAATTTATTTTTTTCTGCGGTTACAGACAACAGCTTTCGTTTTTTTGGGAGGGGATTGTAAGAGCCCCTCCTTTTTTATTCTTCGCCGTCTTCCTTGACCCGCTCAATGTCGGCGCCGACACCTTTCAGCTTTTCTTCCAGTTTTTCATAACCGCGGTCAAGATGGTAAACGCGGTTGACGACGGTTTCTCCTTCTGCCGCCAATCCGGCCAGCACCAGCGCGAAAGATGCCCGCAGGTCGGTAGCCATGACCGGCGCGCCCGACAGTTTTTTTACCCCGCGGACAATTGCGGAAGCATGCCCGTGTACGTTAATGTTTGCACCCATGCGCAGAAGTTCGGGAACGTGCATGAAACGGTTTTCAAAAATCGTTTCGGTAACCATGCCTGCGCCTTCCGCCATGGTCAGCAGAGCCATGAACTGTGCCTGCAAATCGGTTGGAAAGCCCGGAAACGGTTCGGTAATGATGTCCTCGCCGATAAGCTTTTTCCCGGTTGCGTCGACCAGAATTCCCCGCTCGGTGGGCACGACTTCCACGCCCATTTTCTGCAAAATCTGCATCGGTGTTTTAAGTGTATAGGTCTGCGCGTTAATCAGCTCGATTTTTCCGCCGGTAATTGCCGCAGCCACGGCATAGGAGCCGGCTTCGATACGGTCCGGGATAACCTTGTGCCGCGCGCCGTGCAGTTTTTCGACGCCCTCAATTGTCAGAATGGAAGTGCCGATGCCCGAAATCTTGGCGCCCATGTCGTTCAGCAGGTTGATTAAATCGCCGATTTCCGGTTCTTTTGCGGCATTTTCCAAAACCGTAATGCCGTCGGCCAGTGTTGCCGCCATCAAAACGTTGCAGGTTGCGCCGACCGAAACCGTGCGAAAAACAATGTGCGCGCCTTTCAGTCTGCCATCGACTTCGCCGTAAACATAGCCGTTGCGGATATCGATTTTGGCGCCCATCTCTTCCATGGCCGCCAGATGAATGTCCATCGGGCGCGTACCGATAGCGCAGCCGCCCGGCAGTGAAAGTTCAACTTTTCCGGCTCGGGCCAGCAAAGGTCCAAGCACATAGTAGGAAGCGCGCATCTTGCGCACATAGTCGTAAGGCGCGGCAATGCTTGTCAGCTTCGGCGTACGGTAGGAATAAGTCTTGGTCGGATGTCCGTCGACAAAGTCGTCAAAGGAATCAATTTGCGTGCCGAGCTGCTCCAGCAGCAGATTCATTGATTTAATGTCTGATAAAATCGGCATGTTGGTCAACGTAACCGTTTCTTCGGTCAGCAGGCTGGCGCAGATAAGCGGCAGCGCCGCATTTTTGGCGCCGCTGATAAAAATTTCGCCGTTCAGCTGTCTGCCGCCCTTAATCTTAATCTTGTCCATTGGTCTTCTCGTCCTTGTTTTTCAGTTTTTCGCGTTCCTGTTGCTGCTGCCGGCGTTTTTCCAGATTTCTCTGTAAGGCTTTGGCTTCTTTTTCAAAGCGGATTTCGCTCGGCTTTTTCTTTTTTTCCATCAAAAATATCCTTTCCGGTTTCAGAGATTCTCAAACTATAAAACCTCTTAACAAAAAAAGCCATAAAATATTTTTTTCGGATGCACAGTTGCGGTTCCCTTTTTTTCTGCCATTCTCCGGGATATTCTCCCTTTGCCATTGTCAGACTTGATCCGGCTATCCGGAAGGGAAGATGCCCGGGCAGCCAAAGAAAAGCAGGGAGATTTGCCGCATGGATAAATTCCAACAGTCTCAGATACTTTTTGCACGCAAGCCTCAAAGTTGCCTGTAAATGATTGTAATGTAAAAAACAGACACACCCATATAGCATGGGTATGTCTGTAACGTCAAAAGATTTATTTAACCATATTATTTTCAGATTAATCCTTTACTATAAAGGCAATGAGTAATCCGGAGCTGGAGTTGGAGCAGCTCTTTTGGCTGGTTTCTTTTTTTCAGCTTTAGGCTTAGGCTGATAATCAGGAAAAATATCTATTAAAATTTTTTCTGCGGCTTCTCCGATCGCTCGTTCAAATAAAAGTTGCTCCACATTAGAGCAAGAAGAAAAAACTCCGTCTTTGCTAAATGTTTTTTCAGTAGAGCCAACGGAAACAATTTCCATGGTTGCGGCCTCCAAAATTCTGTATGAAATTTTTAGTTTGGATGAACTTGAATAATTTGTCTCACCTGTCAAAGCAACAAAATTTTTACTGGTTGATGCTGTAAAATTATCAACTGTACCAACCAGGATATAATCAGCAGCTGCAAGATTTTTTAATTTTACCTTATTTTCAGGCAAAGTCATATCACCTTCAATGATTGACATCTCAGCAGCATAATCATCTAAATTATTACGGTCAACCAAGTTAAATTTGCGGCTGGGAGCTAATTTTTCAATAAATGTGTTGCTGATTATTGTGTTTAACTCTTTAATATCAGTTTTTTTTCCTTGGCAATTTATATTTTGAGCCATTTTAAAAGGCATAATAGCTAAGGAATAATCAGCTTTTTTTACAAGACTTTTAGACTTATAGTCATGAGGATCATATTTGAAAACAACAGCTTTAATTTTAACTTTATGCTTTCCGTTTTCCTCTGAATGTTCCAATACTTCATACGATGAAACACTACCTTTATATTTAGCCATAATATCCTTGGAATTATCACGGAACCTTGCGGTTACGGTTTCATCGGCGTTTGCCTTCACTTTAATTTGTGCATTTTCTTCTGCACCTAACTGTTTTGTTTCAGGCAAAAGATTGTCGCGTTCCTTAATGTCAACGTTTAACCTATCATTAGCATTGGCTTCACTTTCAAAACTTGCATTATGTTTTACGGTCGTTGAAACATCAACTTTATGCAAGCCGTCGCTTTGTATGGCAATATCGGAGGTTTGCCGAACAGCATTTTCAACAGCATTCATCACGGCCCAATCATAGTCGTCACCTTCCCCGTAAGCAGTGACAACTATTTCTTTTGCATTTGCATTAAATGCTGTTAACAAAAGCAAAGTATACAATATTTTTTTCATACGTTGTCTCCAGATTACCAAGTAACGGCATTTTTATCTGCCAGTTTTTTAATTTTTTCTTCGCCTTCCCATAATGTCAGACCATTCCTTAAATCTGTAATGGACAAGGAGAAACGATATTCAATACGTTTTTTGCCGGAAACAACAAACTCTCTTTGTGTGATTTTTCCTGACAGGCTTAACTCAGGAGCTGCCAATGAACCAGACTTACGAACATTGGCCTGGTTAAATTCTTTGGACTGTCTTAACTGTCCTGAAGCCATGACCATTGCATCTTCCTGGAAAGCCGTAACCCTAACTTTTCCGCTTTTCATTAAAGCAATGCGAATGGATTTTGACAGCTCATCCACATCAATTCGTTGCATAGTATCATTTTCTATGCGGGAAATGACTAAAATATACGGTTGTCCGTTTGGTTTACTTAACGTTCCTAAATCCAACATGTCTTGAATCATGGAATTAGAAGCGCTTTCAAAGTCACGACCTTCTAATGCCGCGGCACGTTCTGTAGAGTCGTTTTCTGTATCAATCAATTGAGTCTCGGCGGCACAACCGTTCAACATCATGGTTACAGCTAAACCACATAAAATTTTCATGTAATTTTTCATCTTAAGTCCTTTTCTGATAATTATTCAATTATACCATTGCCTATATCGTCTGTGATATAAACCCTATAAGTAGCTGCTCTTTTGGAGGGAGCTGCCGCATTCCAGAAAAATTCGGCATTTCTGCGCAAATTGACTTTTTTCCATTGAGCCAATTTTGTGGAAATATTCATTCCGTTTACATCAAACCATTCTATTTTGTAATATACAGATTGATTTTTACTGCCGCTTCCGGAAACCTGAACCAACATCTGTCCGTCTCTTTCCCGTATCGTATTAGATGTATTAATGTTCAAAAGTTTCACATCCGGACTAATTGAAAATTTGGTATGATCATATTCCAAAGGAGTGGCACATGACCACAAAAATAGTAAAATGCTGAATATAAATATTTTCTTCATATCAATTTTTCCTCTATAAATCTAAGACACTGATTACCGGAGTGGCTTCTGCTGCAGGAACTCTGACATAAACTATTGAATTTCCTTTTTGAGGAACTTCAACTTTATAATCTTGACCTCCGATATTCAATGTCAGCTTTGTTCCTTTCTTGGCAATTTTAGCCAACTGAACATTTTTGGGCAAACTATACCAGCTTCTTGTATCCGCACCAGCCGTCATAACTGAATATGCAGACATCGCAATACCGCCTAAGTCTCCAAATTCATTTTGGGCAACCGCTTGAGCAACCGTTTGTAAAGTTAATTTTGTTACGGCCTTGGTAACAATAATCGGTAATTTCTTTTTAAATTCAGCCATAAAAATATTGTCAATATCGGCTAATAGTTCCGTTGTAACTTTTTTATTTCCATTTGAAACAGAAATATTTTTATAAGCAATCTCTCTTTCTTTAGGGTAAGGCAATGCCAAAGAAGCAGTTTTAACATTGTTTGTTGCAATAAAAATCGGCAAATCTAAACGAAATTCCTCAAAGTTTGCTACCAAACCATTTTCAAACACAACCCAAGCTGTTGGTACTAAATTTTTCTGAGTGCCAGAAGCTAATTTATTAGCTAAACTTAAATCTTGTTTTACAAATTTATTATGACGAACCATACCCGAAACACGTTTCAAATAATTTGATGCCGTTTCATAATCGCTGTTGGAATGTCCATTAGTCATCAAATATAAACCACTCATATAGGTTACATATGGATTGACGAAGTTCGCATAACCGTTAAAACGTTTAAATTCTTTATAATTTTCCATAATATCAGAAATGTTTTTCTGATTTGCCTCTTGCACCTCTTTCTGCATTTGTGCGACATCTTTAGTGTTTTCTTCATTCTGCTTTTGTATTTCTTTGCTGAATGTTTCTACCGCTTTTTGCTGAACATTATATGCTCTGTTAACCTGAATCTTTGCTTCATCTTTATTGTTTTGAGCTAAAGCATTAAGGAGGGTATATGAGTGAAGATAAATTCCATCCATAATCATAGGGTTGTAATCTACAATACTTGCATTTGCCACCACCTCAACGGCGCCTCTTGCGAGTCCCATGGATTCTAAATCCTCTTGAATTTCTTTTGCGGTTTCTTCAAAAATTTTATTTGATAAATTAGTCTTTTGGGCTAAAAACAGAGCCGTTCCGCCATTAAGTTTTTCATCAATATTAAATTTATCAGGTTTTATATCTTCGGCAGACATTTGGCAAACGTCGCTTTTATCTAAAGCTTTGTCGGCAGCTTTGCAATAATCAGCCAGTTTATATGCCTCCATATAATCTGCAAATTTCATTTTATGTGCCGTGCCACATCCTGCCATCGTTATTGGCAACATAACAGTAAGTATGGCTTTAAAAGAAATTTTATTCATAGCCCCTCCCGGATATTATTTTAACAGACCTTTAATTACGGTAGCTGCAAGCTGAACTGTTGAATCGTCATGTTTAATAGCCGCTTTAGTGGCACAAGATGCTGCAATTTTAACCGCCTGAGAGTCAATATTGTCTTTTGTTAAAGTTCCTGCTGCCAAATTCTGTTCAGCTTCCTGTAACATACAAGCCTTTAATTTTGCCTCTTTGGGATCAAGAGAAGCTGTAGAAGGAAGAGAGAAAGCCATTGCGGAATTCGCTAACAACATTACCGAAAACAAAGACGCTGTAAAGATTTTCATAATTTAGTCCTTTCTAAAAAATATATAAATTGCAATATTCATTGTATTAAAACCAATAATAAAATCAACCGCTTTTTGCATATTTCGCACTTTTTGTTTTTGTAAAAATTAAGGAAAAATAAGGGCTTGTTTTTTTGTTTTGGAACGCAGTTCTTACAACTAGCTACAAATGGTGGCACTTTTCTAAAAAGTTCGATTATTTCGAAAAAATGAGATATTTAATTAGTATTGAATACAAAACTGAAAGAAAAATCTTTGTTTTTCAATGGTAGAACATTCAACACTTAGCTTTGGGGTAAAAGCCTGATAACTTTATCCCAAAGTGCTCTCTTAAAAAATCTCAAAACTGACAGGATAAATGCTAATTTAAAAACAAAAAATCCGCAATAGAATGCGGAATTCTTAAAAATGGTGCGCGATACTGTGCAGTTATCGGACTAATGAATATGAGAAATTTAAGGCATTGGCAAGACAGATTGAGTTACTTGATGACATTGATGTCAGTTAGTTAAATTGCTTCTTTATTGATTTTTAACAAAATTGTGCTTATTCTGGCTTGAAATAGAGAAGGATTTTTCTGTTATGTCACAATTAAAACAAGATATATTAACATTACTAAAATCATCTGGAGGATTAAAAACTTCTGAAATAGCTCAGAAACTTCAAGCTGATAAAAGCGATGTTAAAATGGTTTTATTTAAAGATCTTAAAGATATTTGCTATCAAGACACATCATATAAATGGCATTATCAAGCTCAAGATACATCTCAAAATTCAAATCCTATAGATACAGATGAGCAACTGTCAAATTTATGTAAATATTATTTGAATTGTTTAAATATTGAAGATAACAACAGTATTTCGGAATTTCTTACAAGTAATTATTCCCTTAAGTATGCAGAATTAAAAAATTTGGATATTAGTAGTGAGGAAAATGTTTCAGCTGTAGAATTTCTACATAAAACGATATCATCGCCTAATAAAAATATGGTTGCCTATATAGGATATCCTACACTTGTTGAAAAAATATATTCTTCAAAAACAAATAAAGAGTATTTTAAAATTGCTCCAGTGTTTCTGTTTCCAGTAGAATATAATTCTGGAGATATCACAATTGCATCAATTCCAAGCATAAATAAAGAAGTTGTAAAACAATTTAGCACTCAAAATTCCGATGATAATCTAGTTTATGAGATTATTGAGTTGGAAAAGCAATTAGGACTTGATATTCCAAACAATAACATTGGGTTAGATGAGCTTGTCAGCAGATTGAGACAATTACGGCAATGGAATTGGAAAGAAGATATTAACCCAGAAACAATTATATCAAACCCTTCAATTCAAACAATAACCTCTCCCGGCATTTATAACCGAGCAATTGTTCTCGTAACAGAAAAATCTCCCTTTACGCTTGGTCTAGAAAATGAATTATCAGAATTATCTAAATTGGGACAAAGCGCCTATAAAGGTACTGCTTTGTATGATTGGTTGTATTTAAGTAACACCGTAAAAGAGATTGATGAAACAATACCTAATAGCATTTTAGAAGTTTTACCTTTAAATTCTGAACAAGAACAAGCTATTCGCACCTCTTTAAGATCAAATGTCACTATTGTAACGGGGCCTCCGGGAACAGGTAAATCACAAGTTGTCACAGATTTATTGATAAACGCTGTTTGGAAAGGACAAAAGGTTTTATTTACTAGCAAAAACAATAAAGCAGTCGATGTTGTTGATGCCAGACTAAATAATTTGAGCACACATCCTGTTATGTTAAGAATCAGTGCCACTCAAAATCATTCTAATATTCTCGCTGTTATTAACACCTTGCTTTCATCTAGTGTCGATTTACAAAATAAAGTTGATTATGAAAATCTTGCACAAATTTATGCCGATGAAGTAGCAATATATGATTCTTTAAGAAACAAGAAAGAAGCATATATTATTCTGAGAAACAAAATTGATCAGCTAGAGCAAAAGATATGCTCTTTTAGAGATGATTGGCATAAGCATTATTTTGATATTACAACTAAGCAAATTGATGAACTGCATAATAAATACTTAATTTGTAATAAAATTTTTAATAAAACGATAAAAGAAAAACAAACGGGTATATATAAACTTCTGTGGAATATTCTTATAAAATCAAGGCTAAAAAAATTACATAAAAATATTGATTGCTTTAATGAGTTAGCAGAGAAGTATGGTTTAAAAAAATTATCGGCTGATTTTAATGAAATAACTTGGAGTGAATACGCCTTTAAATTAAAGGAGCAAATCAATAATATGTATTCCGTGTTGGAATATGAGGATTTGCTAAAGAATCTAAACAATATGGAAACTCTTGAAAATATAGATCGTAAACTTTGGCAACATAAATCTTCTCTAGCTAAAAAAGCTGCAACTTTATGGGATAAATGGTTATTAACAAGACCAATTGATATTTCTGCTGAAGAACGCAAAAATATGACACGTTTTGTTTCCGCACTTAAATTGCAAGAGGGAAAAAATCTTGGTAGCAATCAGAAATTTGCCAAAGAACTTTCTGAAATGCACAAATTGGTTGCAAAGTTTCTTCCATGCTGGGCTGTTACTTCTTTGTCAGCTAAGGGAAGAATCCCTTTTGCACCAGCCATTTATGATTTACTTATTATAGATGAAGCTAGTCAGTGTGATATTGCTTCTATTTTACCTTTGTTATATAGAGCAAACCGGGTTGTAATAATAGGGGATAACAAGCAATTACCGCATATTAGTTCCATTTCAAAAAAACAAGATATAAACCTTTTACAAAAATATAATGTTGGTTATGAGTGGTCTTATTCTGCAAATTCAGTTTTTGACTTAGCAAATGCTGTTAACTCTCCATCATCTTTAGTTAGCTTATTGGATCATCATAGAAGCTTTGCCGATATTATTGAGTTTTCCAACAATGAGTTTTATGAAGGGAAATTAAGGATTGCAACTGATTACGGACGATTAAAACTTCCTCCAAACGAAGCGGCCGGAATAAGATGGATAGATGTGAAAGGTAAAGTTTTAAAACCGACTAACGGAGGCGCGTATAATAATTTTGAAATAAACCGGATTATTGAAGAATTAAATCGTCTTGTTATAAAAAATGATTATCAAGGAACTATAGGCGTTGTTACTCCTTTTAGAAGTCAAGCGGATAAGATACGTGATGCTATTGAAAAAGTGCCAGCATTAAAGAATCAATTATATACAAAAAATGATTTTCTTGTTGATACAGTTCACAAATTTCAAGGTGATGAAAAAGATATTATCATATTTTCTTCTGTCATTTCTCAAGACACCCCTTATGGAGCCATTGTATTTTTGAAAAATACTGGAAATTTATTCAATGTTGCTATCACAAGAGCTAGATCTATTTTAATTGTTGTTGGAGATATAGATTATTGTTCTTCCTGTAATGTGCCTTATATGGAACATTTTGTTGAATATACCCGTCTTTTAGGAAATAAAGTATCTTCACCAGATAACAATCAATTTTACCCAGAAACAAGAGAATATCCCGATGTTCAAAATATTGAACAAGTATCTGAATGGGAAAAATATTTATATACCAAACTTTTTGATGCTGGAATTATAACTACTCCTCAATATCCTGTTGACAAATATAAACTTGATTTAGCCATTATTGTTAATGACAAGAAAAAGTTAGATATTGAAGTTGATGGAGAAATGTACCACCGAAATTGGACTGGTGAATTATGTTACAGAGACCAATTACGAAACCAACGTTTATTTGAATTAGGTTGGGATGTTAAACGTTTTTGGGTTTATCAAATCAGAGATCAATTACCGTGGTGCATTGAACAAATTCGTCAATGGTTAAAATAGTAGGTTTATGGGACTGGGATTTGAAAGGATAAAACGCTTTGTTTTCTTAGCTTTTCATCAAAAAGTCCGATAATTTTACGAAAAATGCCGTTTTCAAAACTTCAAAAATCGGACTAAATAAGTTCTTGTTTAAAAAGAAAAAATCCGCAATAGATGCGGAATTTCAATAAATGGTGCGCGATACTGTGCGATTATCAGACTAATGAGTATGAGAAATTTAAGCGGTTAATAAGGAAAATTGAGTTGTTTGAAGATAGTATTTTAAATCAGCAATCTTATCTTTAACCTTTTTTAGTGAAAAAAATAGTGACAAATTTATTTTTACATGTATTATTCGCTAATAAGCATATTTGCGCTTTATGGGGAATAACATGACAGACAATGAAAATACATTTGGCACAGAAATATCTCGATTAAGAAAAAAATTAAACATGAGCCAAAAAGAACTTGCTAATCTAGTGCTTAAAGACAATAACACACCTATCACACCACAATATTTGAATGACATTGAACACGATAGAAGAAGTCCATCGTCAGATGAAATCATAAAAGCTTTTTCAAAAGCATTAAAATTATCTTCTGATGAAGAAGATTATTTATTTTATATTGCAGGAAAAATGCCCAAAGATGTTAGAGATAAAAGTAGAGATGACTTTTATAATGCTATTGCGGCTTTTAGAAAAAGTAATAAATAAGGAAAATCACTTGCAGTATCATAAAGATGAGACAGGAAGGCTACCAGAAAAACCTCATTATAAACACGAGGAATTGGACGCTATGGCTCAAAAAATTATTTTAGAAGCATCAGATATTTTAGGAGACAAAGTAGTCTATCCTGTTTCAACAGATAAATTAACAATTGTAATTGAAAAATATGTTGATGACTTAGATCTATACGCTAATTTACGAGAAGAATTTGGAGATAAAAATATTGAAGGAGTAACAATATTTTTCCCTTTCAAAAAGCCAATTATTAAAATATCTGAAGACCTACAAAGTGTGCAATATAAAGAAAATCGCTTGAGAACAACCTTGCTCCATGAATTGGGACATGTTGTCATTCACGATCCGTTGTGGCAAAGAGAATTTAAAAAGTTACAATTACCCTTTGATACAAAAGAGCGTCGCATCCAAATATGTAAACGAAAAGCATTATTTTCAAAAAATGAGCCTAATTATGAAAATTATGATTGGATGGAATGGCAGGCCAACTATTTTGCAAGTGCTTTTTTAATGCCCAAAGACGAAATTTATAAAATATATAAAGACTTCACAAAGGAACAAAAGTCATTTACTTACATTATTGTCGAAAGTGAAGAGGCAATGAGATTAATTGATTTAGTGTCACAAAAATTTCAAGTATCAAAAGAGGCAGCCAAAATCCGATTGCAAATAATGAAAATTTTGGTTAATCAAGAAGATATAGCTATACAACCACTTCTTATTTAAAGTTATCCACAGTGATACGCTAAAAAGCGTATTTTTATCCTTGACTCTTATATTTCGCGTAATATGCTTATATGCGGATAAGCTTAAAAGCGTATCTGGGCACTAACTCTAAATATAAGGAAATAGAAATGAGAAATATAATTTCAACAGTTTGGAGCAAGGCTGCTACAGTCAGAGGGAAAGATCCTGATTTGTATCGGCGTGATCCATATAATAATGTAATGTATAAATACAGTTATGGAAAAGCATCTAATATGGGATGGGAAATTGACCATATAAGACCCGTATCCAGAGGAGGAAGCGATTCCGTCAATAACTTACAAGCACTAAATACTAGCGTCAACCGTTCAAAAGGGGCTTCTCTCATTAAAAGAAGTAGACATAATCAATATTAGGAGAAAACAATGGAAAGAAGAATTACATCTAAAAAGTCAGATAAAGATGGTGATATCACACATATCTATGGTAATAATTGGGGACCAGTAACGGTACAAGATGCTGTTTTCCAAATTGAGCACAATCTGTACCAATATTATGTTGATGAGGCAGGATATCGTAGTGATGTTTATGTCGAGCAAACTCCTTGGGGACATAAGTTTATAAAGACATATGCTGATAAGACGAGTAAAAACAATCTAGATAATTTGCCTGAGCATAGATAGAAGTGTATTGTAATAAGGCTTTGGCAATCCAGAGCCTTATTTTATTATAAAAGCCTAAAAAAAATTTGTAAACATTATTTTAATGTTAAATTTGATAATGCCTATGCTGTAAGATAAAGTTTTTATTAAAATAATCTGGGATTAATATTTTGATAGTATTGCAAGTTTATCTATTATTATATAAAAGAAAATAAGAGGTATAAATGTCAAATTTAGCTTTTAAATATAATGATAGAGTTGTCAATACTGCTAAACCCGTATTAAAATGGGCTGGCGGTAAAAGTCAGTTATTATCTCAACTTAATGAATTGTTGCCGCCTAAATTAAAAGTTAATGCGATAAACACATACATAGAGCCATTTGTTGGTGGTGGTGCTATGTTTTTCAATCTTTGCAAAATGTATGATTTTAAGAATGTTTATCTTTTTGATACCAACCGAGAGTTAATAATACTTTACAATGCTATTAAACATGATGTGAAGCTGTTAATTGAAGTATTGAATCATATCTCTAATGAATATTTTAGCCTATCTGAACAAGACAGGGATAAATATTACTACTTAAGAAGAGATGAATATAATAGTTTCAGTAAAGAAATTAATGTAAATACATATAATACACAATTTATCAGAAGAGCTGCTTTAACGATTTTCATCAATCGCACATGCTTTAATGGTTTATACAGGGTTAATTCTAAGAATAAATTTAATGTTCCTGTCGGTAAATACAAAAATCCACGGATTTTGGATGACAAAAATTTATTAAATGTTTCAGAAGCTTTACAGATAGCGGAAATTCGACATTGCGATTTTTCAGAAACTCTGAAATATGCAGATAATGATACCTTTATTTATTACGATCCGCCATATCGTCCAATTAGCAAGACATCTGCTTTTAACTCATATTCTGCAGAAGATTTTAACGATGATGAGCAGCGGCGACTGAAAAAGCTTTTTGATGAGTGCCATAAAAAAGGTGCTTTACAAATGGAAAGCAATTCTGATCCAACAAATTATATAGAAGATCTGTTTTTTGATGATTTGTATAGTAATTATAAAATTCATCGGGTTAACGCTACAAGAATAATCAATTCAAATGCGGAAAAAAGAGGTGTAATCAGGGAATTGGTTATTACCAATTATTAATTGATGAAAAAGCCTTACAGATTATATAATGGTGATTGTTTTGAAATACTAAAAGATTTTCCTGAAAATACTTTTGATATGGTTTTTGCAGATCCTCCTTATATGTTATCTAATGGAGGAATATCTTGTCAAAATGGTAAAATGGTTTCTGTAAATAAAGGCGTTTGGGATAAAAGCCGAGGTATTACTGAAGATTTTGAATTTCATAAAAAATGGCTAGAGCTTTGCAAAAGAGTTTTGAAACCTAATGGAACACTTTGGGTTTCCGGAACTTATCATAGTATATATTCCTGTGGTTTTGCAATGCTTTTATTGGATTACCATATATTAAATGATATTTCTTGGTTTAAACCTAATGCAAGCCCCAATTTATCATGTAAATATTTTACAGCGAGTCATGAGAGCTTAATTTGGGCAAGAAAAAACAAGACAGCTAAGCATTATTTCAATTATGAGGCTATGAAAGATGGTGATTTCCCTAAAGATTTTATTAAAAAACCTCATACTCAGATGAGAAGTGTCTGGGCTATATCTACGCCTCAATCAAATGAAAAAATATTTGGGAAACACCCGACTCAAAAACCATTAGCTTTATTAGAGAGGATAATTGAAGCCTCGACTAAAGAAAATGACTTAATTTTAGATCCTTTTATGGGGAGCGGGACAACAGGAGTGGCTGCTTTGAAATTAAATCGTCGTTTTGTTGGAGTAGATGTGGAAAAACAATATGTTGATCTGGCAGAAAAAAGAATATCAGCTATTTTAAAAGAAAAAGAGATGACGGAAGGTAATATATGAAATATTGTCAAATTTTTAAAAACAAGTTAGACTGTAATAATGCAGATGATGTTTTTAACTGCCTGATTAACAATTTGAAAGAAACTATTAAAACTTGGGATTATTTTGTAAATTGGGATAAAGTCATAAAAAATTACAGAGACGTAGAAGTTTCTCTAAACTTGTTAAACACGTTGATTGGTAAAGACGATATTGAAACAGCTGCAAGAGAATTATTAAAAAAATATCCTGAGGTTATAGGGGTTATTCCGGCATTGTTGGCTTATAGAGAAAGAAAAGTAAAACTCCTTTCTGATATTAGTAAATTCTCAATTACAGAATATGATTTTGCAAAAGCTATTGATGTAGATAAAGCCGTTATGTTTTTAAAGAAAACCGGCTTCTTACGGTTATTATCAGACAGGAACATAAAATCTATTCCTGATTATTTTATTGGTGTAGAAGTAGGTCTTGATTCCAATGGGCGGAAAAATCGTAGTGGTACTTCAATGGAAGATATTGCTGAATTTTTTATCAAAGATATTTGTCAACGGAATGGATTTGAATATATAGCTCAGGCAACTGCAGATAAGATTAAGAAAAAATGGAATAAAGATATTACAGTTACAAAATCTTCCAAAAGGATTGATTTTGCTATTAATACACCCAATAAGCTTTATTTGATTGAAACAAATTTTTATGGCGGTGGCGGATCTAAACTTAAGTCGACAGCGGGAGAATATGCTGAAATATATCACCAATGGACGAAAGATGGACATCAGTTTATTTGGATTACAGATGGTTTAGGTTGGCAATCAACAAAACGACCATTAAGGGATACTTTTGACAATACAGATTATATCATTAATCTTGATATGATTCAGAAAGGTATTTTGGAAGAGTTACTTAAATAAAAATTTACAAGTGTATCGTCAGGAATTCGTTATGAAAAAAAATATTAATATTTCTTCTACTGAATATAATGCAGTTCTTCAAGAATTTTATGAATATTTTGAAACCGGTTATAAATTTGAAGAATTTCTAAAACTATATTTAGAAAAAATTGGATTAGATGAAGTTGTGGTTACTCAGCGTTCTCGTGATGGTGGAATTGATTTAATGGCAGTTCGTAATGGAATTGGCGATTTAGGTGGACAAGATTTTATAACGTATTGTATTCAGGCAAAAAAATACAAGCCATCAAATACAATAAACATAAAGGATGTTAGAGAACTGGCCTATGTTGCAAATAAAAAGAAAGCTATGGGAATTTTCATAACAACTGCAAAATTTTCAAAGTCTACAAAAGAAGAATTTGGAGGAGAACAGGTAACTCCAATTATTTTGATTGATGGAAAGACTTTGGTAGATAGTTGTATTGATAATGAATTGGGTTTTGTCTATAAACCTTGTTTCAGTAAACAGTATATGGATAGATTGATGTTTACTGAAAATCCCATAATAAAAAAGAATATTTCCGATGAACAAACACAAGAAAATACAATTACTGTTGAGAAAAAAATTACAGCAAATGATATTAGAGCCAGAATTTTATCTTTACCTAAAATAATTTTAGATCATATTCCTAATGATAAAAACACTATAAATGTATGTTTTAATAATGAATTTAGCAAAGAGTTAACAATAAATAAAGGACGAAATTATTTAGCTGGTGTAACAGAGGTTTATAGAAAATATGGATTATTGACAGAGGATAATAGCATATTTCCTGCAATATCATTATGGAAACTAGACGAAAATCAATTGGATATTGATATTAGACTTGCATAATTTTTTCTACCCTAAAATTTGTAAGGCTTTTCCAAATCGTAGCAAAATGTCATCAAAAAGTAGAAAATAAGGGGCTCCCAAATTAGAAAATACGCGACATAATATACATAGTTAATAACAAAAAGGAATAAAAACTATGTATTTTATCGAATTGAGATATACCAACGGAAAGACTGTCAGGCTGCCGGAACCTTATTTTTTATGGCAGCAGGCTAACAAGGCTCTTTTGGAAAGATATGCAGCCAATCCGTATTACACTGCAAGCATTGTTTCAGAATAAGGAGACTGGCTATGTTGAAAAATTTTGAAAACTGGCTTTTGGAACAGAATTACAGCGCAAGCACTTCTGCTGACTATATGGGAAGAATTGAAAGATTATGCAGAAACGAACAGTTCACGCTTGCACACTTGGTTGAAAATCTTTCCTCTATTCTTCCGCAATATGAAACAACCAGTGAAAAATCCAGTTACGGAAAAAGAAGTCATACATCTGTTCGCCAGGCTTTAAGACGTTTCCAAAAGTTTCTGGCTGCGGAAAAACTGATTTAAGTTCTTATTTTTTGACCCGTGGATAGCGATTTTGCTTTTGGTATAGGTTTTATTATCAAAAAGTAATCTCTGAGTCCACGGGGTGTTTATGACTCAATGGGATATGTTAAACCTAATTAAAATTGTAAATCAGGTTGTAAAAAATAAATTGTCGTTGATGTCAAAAACTTTTACAACCTGTTGTCATTAAGGTCAGGAAGTTAAATTACCAACCTTTTACATGCGATGTTACAAGTTAAACCTCTGCAAAAATTTACATAGGTTGCGATTGCCTCGCCAAACATAATAATCCCTATTCACAATGTTTTATAACTATAAAATTCTTTTGATATTATTTTAATGTCGCGATTCTTTTGGAAGGTAAAGCCGTTTTTGATTATTTTTTTCATTAAGTGACGTTGATGTCAGTTAATCAAAATTTGACGGCCGGACAACGATTTTTATTTTGATATATAGTTAGCAATAAAAAATGGATACGATAGTCCACGACTCATTTATGACGCAATGGACGGCGTTTTATTTTCTATACCAAACAAAATATTGGAAAATATCATTCTGTCGGTATTCATTTTTCCATTATTTGTGATTTTTAATTCTTTTGTGCAGTAGGTATGAAGTTTTTGGCTATCTGTAATTTCTTTTAAGCAAATCAATTCTCTAGGAAACTTGTTTTTATCGCAAGATTTATCTAATGCCTTTTCCAAGTCTTGTGTTGTGTATTTATCTGAATTAAGCAAAATATGATAATGCCAGTTTATCCCTTTTCCTTTCTCGGCAAAAGCAATGAATGGTAAATGATGTTTATTCCAATTTCTTTTAATGAGATTAGCTTCAAATCTTGCCATAATCTGTCTTAAAAGTTCTTTTGACAAATCGTAGTCATCTGTTTTGATGTTATTATGAAATTGTATCGTTAAAAAGTGTGCATGATTAAATGTTTCCAACCAATCTATGATTTCATTTTTATTGTTTTTAGGTAATAATCTGTTGTCAGAGCATTTGTAGATATTAAAAGTTTTATCTGTTTTATGTGATTGATATTTCTTAAAGCGTAAATGTAAATAATCATAAATTTTATGAAAAATATTTTTTAATCCAATCATTTTATTATCCTTATTTTAAGTAATAATCCGGATTAGGAAATGTTTTTACAAATCCTTTGTATCCCGTGCTGATTTAACAGCCAGAACAATGCTATTTTTGCTAAAGAGCAGCAAAGTCCACGGTTATTGATACAGATTTATAGAATTGTATTTTTTGAGTTGGTTTGATGAAAAAATGTATAATGAATTAAAAACTGAAATTGAATTGGAAAAAGAAAAACTACAAAAAGATATGAACAGATACATTGAGATTGATACTGAAACAGATGAAATATTGGCAAATATCGCTGAAGTCGCTGCAAATGTTGGAAAATTCTTAAAAAGTCCGATTATTTCGCAAAAAAGAGATATTTTGAAATTAATATTATCGGACTGCAAAACTGAAGGAAAAAATCTTTGTTTTTCAATAACTAAACCATTTGATAAACTGCTAAAAACGCCTGAAATCAACAAATGGTGCCGCTGGCAAGAATCGGACTTGCGACCCCGTCATTACCAATGACGTGCTCTACCACTGAGCTACAGCGGCGACAACTGAAAGAAAACATACAGATTATAAAAATAAAAATCAAGTATATTTTTCATTTTTTGTGAATTTTTTTATACATTCGCCAACAGGCATAAAATTTGGTGCAAAAATAAAAAATTAGGTTATGATAAAAATATGTTTTCATAAATAAAGGTTCTAATCATGAAATATTCAACTGCTGCGTTAAAAGAAAAAATTCGTTCCTGGTTTGCCGAACCTCAGGGCAAAGCGCGCATCGCCTGTCAGGTTTTTGCCGTTTTGCTGGGGCTGGCCGCTCTTTTGATGATTATTGCATCCGTGGCTTACGGCTCCGTTATTGGGCTGTTGGTATCGTTGCTGGTCGCGCCGCTGCTGATTTTGCTGCCGTTTTATTTTTATCATTTTTTCCGTACCATGCTGCACGGTGTTGCCGACAAACAGATTCGGCATCGCGAGCGTGCGCGTCAGGCCGAAGAATACAATAATATGCCTTTCCGCCGGACTTTTCGCGGTATGGCTTTTTATCTGACCGGTTTCATTTTGCTCGTAACCATGCTGATGGGACTTTTGACCCAAAGTTACGACATCTTTTTTGAACTGGCGCTCATGTTGCCGATGATGTATCTGATGTATCGCGGTTATCGCTGGATTTTTGTTTTTGCCATTTTATGGTGGACGTTTGAGAAAGGGCTGCAGCTGTATGTCGCGCCCGGCAGTGCGTCAATAGCCAGTATTTTAGTCTGGTGGGCGGTTGTAACTTATGTTTATTTTCAGGCATATAAAGTCGAGGCGGTTCGCGCACGGCTTCCCGGTGCACCGCGCAAACCTTGGCTGAAAGACCTCGGCCTGGCTTTGGGGGCGTTTGTTTTACTTGCCGCCGCCCTCCATACGCTGATTTACTAGCCTTGTCTTGTGTCATTTTTAGCTGGCATTTTAAATTTAAGACGTTATCTTACTCCTTGATAAGTTAATGAAGGAGAAGATAAATGAAAAAAATTGTGTATGTGTTGTCTTTGTTGTTTATGATTACCGCTTGCAACGGCGATAATACGACGTTTGAGAACAACGCCTATAAACTGCGCAACGCTAAAAACGGTGCGGAAATTACGCTTGGTTTTGACGGCAAGGACAAGCGCTTTTTCGGCCGTTCGGCAATTAACCGCTATTTCGGAACTTATAAAACCGAGGGCGACAGGCTGACTTTTGGCCCTGCCGGTTCGACCATGATGGCCGGTCCCGGACATCTGATGGCCGCCGAACGCGAATATATGCAGTTTCTGCCGCAGGTTGCCACCTATCGTCTGGACGGCAACCGCCTGATTCTGAGCAAGGCTAACGGCGAAAGCATGGTTTTTGAAAGAACCGGGAAAGCGTCGTCGCTTGAATAAAAAATAATGAAACCGGAAAAAGGCAGGGAACGTTCCCTGCCTTTTTTTGTCTTGAACCTTAAGGCTTGTTGTGCTATAAAAAGACTATTCCAAATGACTATTCTGAGATTAATTCATATAATTACAAACTTTTAAAATTAATTGTTATGTGTCACGCAGCCATTCATAAAGTTCACAAATTCGGTTTAATCGGATGTGACCGGAAAATAGAGTTTTTTGACGATTTTGCTTGTATCGGCGACGCTGTCAACGCAGCCCGCAGCAATAATTCCTGCCTTGGCGTGATTGCCCGTATTCTGCGTACGGATGGGACGGTTTTTCGCGAAAGGATAATCGTTAAAAATTCGCGCCATCAGGAATATGTCAGGCTTTTTAACGGCCGAAGCAAACATTCGACCATGAATTTTTAGAACTTTTCGGCAATTAAAAAAGAACTCCGGTGCTTTTAGGCGCCGAAGTTCTTTTTGTTTTTAAAGTTTTTAGGCAAAAGGCGCTAAACCTTTGCCAAAAACCGCGTCTTTTAACCGCGTCAGCGTTGCCTGAGCCGTTGGTCGTGCTTTGACGGCCCCGTCCTGCAGCATATCCTCGACCTCGCTGAAATGCGCCATATAATAATTGTATTTTTCGCGCGCATCTTTAATTTCGTTAATGACAGCATCCAAGAGCATGTTCTTGATATGTCCGTAGCCGAGTTTTCCCTGCCGCAGTCCATCGCCCATTTCCTGCAACTGAGCCGGCGTGGCGATGGATTTGTAAATTTCGTAAACCAGAATTTCTTCCGGATTTTTAGGCTCTTCCATCGGACGGGAGTCTGTTTTGATGGAGAAAATCGCTTTTTTTATGGCCTTGTCGTCTTCAAAAAGCGGAATGACGTTGCCGTAGGATTTGCTCATTTTTCTGCCGTCAATGCCCGGAACGACGGCGACGTTTTCGTCAATGTAATAAGTCGGCAGATGCAGCAGCCGGCAGCCGTAATGCGCATTGATGGCGCCGGCGATGTCGCGGGCGATTTCCACATGCTGAACCTGATCCCTGCCGACCGGAACGATGTCGGTATTAAAGGCCAGAATGTCGGTTGCCATTAGGGTAGGGTAGGTGTAAAGCCCCATGTTGATGCCGTCGTCGTCGGGCCTGTTGGCTTCGCGGTTTTTGTCGACGGCCGCCTTATAGGCGTGCGCTTTGTTCATGAAGCCTTTCGGCGTGTAAGCGTATAAGATGGTTGTAATTTCATGAATTTCCGGAATATCCGATTGCCGATAGAAAACCGATTCTTTCGGATTCAGGCCGCCGGCGAGATAAATGCAGGCGATTTCCTTCAGCTTCTGGCTCAAAACTGCCGGGTCTTTTTCGGCGTTGATGGCATGGTAATCGGCGATGAACATATAATGCCGGCCGCCGGCGGCCAGAGCTTCCCTGCCGAGCTTAATCGCCGGTTTGATGGCGCCGAGATAATTGCCGAGATGCGGCGTTCCGGTCGGTTTGACGCCGGTTAAGATAACTTTTTTCTCAAACATTTTGTTTCTATTCCTTAATTTTTTATTGTATTTATTTACAAAATTGATACTCTACCTGCAAATTTAAATCAATCAAAAACTATAAACTGGGACAGAAGAAAATGTTGGATATTAAATATATTGCCGAGCACCCGGAAGAAATTAAGGACGGGCTGGCTAAAAAAGGTTATACCAAAGAAACGCTGGACGTAGATGCGCTGATTGCCTTGTACAGGGATATTGCGAAACTGAAAACCTCGTCTCAGGCTCTGTCCGAAGAAAAAAACAAACTCAGCAATTCGATTAAATCCGCGTCGGCCGAAGAACGTCCGGCCATAATCGCCAAAAGCAAATCCGTCGGCGAAGAGCTGAAGGTCGAGCAGGAAAAGTTGGCTGCCGAGCAGGCCAAATTTGATGACATGATGCTGCGCATGCCGAACATGCCCAGCCCGGAAAGCCCGGTAGGCAAGGACGACAGTGAAAACGTCGTTCGCCGTAAAGTTGGCACGCCGCGCAGTTTCGACTTTACGCCGCGCGACCATGTTGAGCTGATGGAACTTAATGACTGGAGCGAATTGGAGCGCATTACCAAAGTCTGCGGTTCCCGAACCTACGCCATAAAGAACGAATTGGCCAAACTTGAGCTTGCCATTCATATGATGGTTATCGACAAGCTGGCCGCCAACGGTTTTACGGTTATTAACGTTCCGTCGATTTCCAAGGAAAGGCCGCTTTACGGACAGGGTTATCTGCCTTTTTCCCGTGACGAAATTTACTATATGCCCGAAGATGATATTTATCTTTCCGGCACGGCCGAACTGATATTAAACTCTCTGCGCGCCGACGAGCTGCTGAACGAAAACGAACTGCCGATTCTTTATGCCGGTTTTTCGCCCTGTTTCCGCCGCGAAGCCGGTGCCGCGGGAAAGGATACCCGCGGCCTGACCCGTGTTCACCAGTTTATGAAGACCGAACAGTTTGTCATCTGCAAAAATGACATCGCCGAAAGCGAAAAATGGCATCAGAAGCTGTTAGCCATTTCCGAAGAGGTTTTGCAGGATTTGGAACTGCCGTATCAGGTGCTGGAAGTCTGCACCGGCGACATGGGCGCGCCCAAGTACCGTCAGTACGATTTGGAAGCCTGGGTGCCGACTCAGAACTGTTACCGCGAAACGCACAGCTGTTCGAACATTACCGACTGGCAGGCTCGCCGCACCAATTTGCGCTATCGCGACAATGCCGACGGCAGGGTCAAATATGCGTTCACGCTGAATAACACCGGCATTGCCACGCCGCGTGCGCTGGTTCCGTTTTTGGAAAACCATCAGCAGGCCGACGGTACGGTGCGGATTCCCGAAAAGCTGCAGCCTTATATGGGCGGCAGAAAATTCATCGGCAAAAATGCCCGTTAAAAGATTCAAGCCCGGTTCTGCCGGGCTTAACTTTCAAAAAAACGATGAAGAACGCCCTGAAAATTGTAGAATTTATGAAAACCGTCGAACAGCTTTGTCTGGTCGAACGCGACAATTTGATGAGTTCCGGCCGTCAGGAAACCGATGCAGACCATATTTTCAAACTGGCTTTTCTGGTGCTGATGATTCATCCGTATCTGAAAAGGCCGGCTGATTGTGCCAAAATGCTGGAATTGGCGCTGGTTCATGATTTGGTTGAAGCCCGCACCGGCGATTATTCTCTTTCGGCGCAGACGGCGCGCCCCGAATTGAAGGCACGCAAAAAAGCGGCCGAAAAAGAAGCGATTCTTTATTATCGTTCGGTTTTGCCGCCGCCCTTGAATGAACGGGTTTACGGCTTATTTATGGAATATGAGGCGCGTGAAACCCGCGAAGCGAAACTGGTCTGGATTCTTGACAAACTGGAGGCCAATCTGCAGGCTAACCGCTATCATGACGGCGACGTCCGTTATTGGGCTGACTGCGATAACGGTACCTGGTATTATCAAAGCGCCGTTGCCAAAAAGCCGCAGATTGCGGAGCAGGAAGAAGAAATCCTGACCGAGCTGGAAGAAATCATCATCAACATTTCAAAGGAAAACATGGAAAAATGCGGTATCCGAAGCTGCATGCGGACAAACTGAAAATCGTAATCTTCGACTGGGACAACACGTTGGCCGAAACCCGGACGCCGCTGATTTATGCGGTTAACCGGGTTTTGAAGGAATATGGTTTGCCGGAATGGAAAGAAGTTAAGAAGCTGCGCGACAACAACCTGTCTTTCCGTGACAATTTTCCCCGTATTTTCGGCAGTCGGGCAGATGAGGCCTATCGGAAATATGCCGAAATCTATCTTCGCAGCGTCGCCGGACTCATTTCAACCTTTGCCGGCACGCATGAGGTTCTGTCCTGGCTGAAACGCCGCCATGTCCGCCTGGCGATAATGACGAATAAGGACCGCCGCCTGCTTGAATTTGAACTGCCGCTTTTGTTTCGTCCGGATATTTTTGACCGGGTGGTCTGCGGTCACGAGGCCCTGCACGACAAACCCTATCCCGAACACGCGTTGTATACCCTCAGGGGATTTGTCGAACCGGCGGACGTTTCGCCGGAAACGGTCTGGATTGTCGGCGACAGCCCGCAGGACAGTGTCTGCGCCTGTGCAGTCAATGCCCTGCCGATTCGTATAGGTCATCCGATATGGGGTGACGAAGAAGAATATGCCGAAAACATCCTGCATTATGACACGTTTTTGGATTTTTATCATGATTTGCAGGAAATCAGAGCTTAATTAGCAAAATTTTAAGTACCTGCGCCTTAAACTTTCCGCAAAAGTTTCATCTTTTCGGGGGCGCCGGCTATGAGCATAAACGAAGATTCCGACATTGATAACAAACGCATCGTCAATTATATTGTTGTTGCGGTGTTGGTTGTTGCGCTGCTGGCGCTCAACTGGTGCAGTTTGAAGAAATATCTGTCTTCCAACAGCGGGACGATTAACGATTTTCAAATATCGGAGAGCGAAATGACCAAAACCAGAGAACCTGCCGTTGCCGGAATTTTTTACGCTTCCGAACTCCGCCAGCTGGACAGCGAGGTCGAGCACTATCTTTCTGCGGAAATCAGGCCGGGAACCGCGCGCCCAGAAATTCTGATCGTGCCGCATGCCGGCTATGTCTATTCGGCGCCGGTTGCCGCGCAGGCTTATCTGCAGCTGAAAAACTATGCCGGCAGAATAAAAAACGTCATCCTTGTCGGTCCGTCGCACCGTATGGCTTTCAAGGGCATTGCCGCAGCGTCGGCCGATGAGTTCAAAACGCCGCTTGGCAAGGTACGGGTTAATCGTGAGCTGACGGACAGGATTGTCGCGGCCAACGCCGCTGTCCGCATTTTGGACGACGCGCACCGGCAGGAACACAGTCTGGAGGTGCAACTGCCGTTTTTGCAGAAAGTTCTTGGCCGGTTCAAAATCGTGCCGCTGGTTTACGGCGACGTTTCGGCCGAAGAACTGGCGCGGGTTTTGGAACCTTATGTAACCGACGCCGGTACGGTTATCATCGTTTCTGCCGATTTGTCGCATTATTTCGATTATGACACCGCCCGTGTGCTTGATGGGAAAACAGCGGGACTGATTGAGCAAAATCGTCCCGAAATCGAAAATCATATGTCCTGCGGCGCAACCGGAATTAATGCGGCGCTGCTTCTGGCCGCCGAAAAACATCTTCGTCCGGAAACGCTGGAACTGGCCAATTCGGGAGACACCGTCGGCGATCGGGACAGCGTCGTCGGCTACGGCGCCTGGTCTTTTGCTGCCGAACCGGAGCCGGCTGTACCGGCCGGCCGGTTGGAGGCTGAGCTTGAAAACCTGCGCCGCTTCGCTTCTTTTTATGGCCGGGACTTATATCAGATTGCCCGCCGCGCTCTCAGCGAAGCCGCAGAACACGGGCGGCGTTTTGAACCTTCGCGCGGCGATTGGCCGGACAAGCTGTTTGACAAAGGGGCCGCTTTTGTAACCCTGACGGTTAAGGACAGCCTTCGCGGCTGTATCGGTACGGTGGTGCCGTATCAGGCCGTAGCGTTGGATGTTGCCGCCAATGCTTATGAAGCCGCCATGGAAGACAGCCGCTTTCAGCCGGTAAAACCGGAAGAACTGCCCGGTATTGATATAGAAATTTCGCTGCTTACCGATTATGAGGAAATAGATTTTGCCGACGAAAAGGAGCTGCTGACCAAAATCCGTCCCGGCGTCGACGGCCTGATTATCCGCGACGGCGACCGGCAGGGGCTGTTTTTGCCGTCCGTCTGGGAACAGCTGCCCGGCAGGCAGGACTTTTTGAACAATTTAAAATTAAAAGCCGGTATGAGTCCGACCTATTGGTCCGACAATATCAAGGTTTACCGATTCAGAACTCTGGAGATAAAAGAAAATGAAAATTAACGGTTATGAACTGAATGTCAGCGAAGATTTTCTTGATGATATTTTCGCGCACAAAACCCGCACGATTGAACTGGTTAACAAAGACTTTCCCGGATACAGAAATCTGACCGAGGGCAATAAGAAGGCGCTTGAGCATTTGGTTGCTGCTGCCAAAATTTTCGACGACGTGGCCATGGAACAGGATCACGAAATGAACCTGCCGATGAAAAAAGCGCTGGAAGAGGCCGCCAAAACCAGTACGCATGCCGCCAAGGCTCTCCGTCTGTTTATGTCTTTTCACGGTGTGGAGGGACACAACGGCATAGATCTGGAGCCGATTGAAATTTTCAAAGGCATAAAGGGAAACAAGGGGCGCAATTTTTACCCTTCCGATTTAAGCGTCGACGAGTTTCATCAGATAATCGCCCGCATGATAAGCGAAGGCAGGATTGACGAAGTCAGAAAAATTCTGAGCGTTCGCACCATGGTTCGCCGCGACGGCAAGGATTTAAAAGCGATTGACTATACCGAATATTTTGCCGATGCCTTTTCCAAAGCGGCCAATGAGCTGGAGGTTGCCGCCCATTATACGACCGACGATGACTTTAAGGACTATCTTGGCTGGCAGGCTCAGGCTCTGTTGCAGAATAACGAAGATATGGACATGCTGGCAGATAAGCATTGGGCCGTTTTGCAGAACGATAACCAGCTGGAGTTCACGCTTGGCCGCGAGAGTTATGACGACGAGCTGACCGCCACCATCTACGACAATCCGGAACTGATGAAACTGATTAACGAACATCAGATAGAAGTCAATCCCAAAGACATGCTCGGTGTCCGCGTCGGCATCATCAACAGGGAGGGTACCGCACTTATTCTCAAATTTAAGGAACATATGCCGGAACTGGCCAAACTGATGCCTTGGGCTGACCGCTACCATCAAAGCGTTTCCGACGGCGAGGAATTGAAGCAGACCATGGTTGACGTCGACCTCGTTGCCCTGACCGGCGACTATGCCCAGTGCCGCGGTGCCATAACGACGGCACAGAACCTGCCCAACAACGACAAACTGTCGATTAAGACCGGCGGCGGCCATCGCAATGCTTACCATCGCCAGGTGCGCAAATCGGTTGATGTCGAACGCAACCGCAAATTGCTGGAGAAACTGGTTGCACCCGAATTGCACAGGTATTTTGACCTCGAAGCGGATCATCTTTTCGTCATCGGTCACGAAAACGGCCACTCGCTCGGGCCGGACAATGAATATCAGCGCGCGCTCGGCCTGCATCGCAGCACCATCGAAGAAGAAAAGGCCGATACGGTTTCAATCGCTTTCATGCCCGAATATGTCAAGGCCGGCGTCATTGATGGGGAAACGCTGAAAAAGATTTATACCACCTGGGTCGTCTACCGGCTGTTTCTTAAGGCACAGCCGTTGGAAGCGCATCGTGTCGGCGAACTGATACATTTTAATTTCCTGCATGACAACGGCGCATTTTATTTTGACGAAAACAACAAACTGCACATAAACTTTGACCGGTTTCATGATGTCGTTTTTGCCATGTTGAAAGAAACCATAGAGGTTCAGCTGTCGAAATCGTCTGAAAAAGCCAAAGCTTTTATTGATAAATATACGAATTGGGGTAAACATTCGCAGTATATTGCAGAAGTCCAGAAAGAACTGGGCGTCAAAAACTATATTGTGATTAAGGATTATTTCTAAATGTATTACAGCTTTTTCGAGATTTTTTCCATTGGCGTCGGTCCGTCGAGTTCGCATACCGTCGGCCCGATGCGTGCGGCCAAACGCTATATTGACAATCTGCACAAAAAAGAGCTTTTCGATAAGGTCGAGCGGGTTGAGGCAACCTTGTACGGCTCGCTGGCGCTGACCGGTTTCGGACATGGAACGGTCAAAGCGATTGTTTACGGTTTCATGGGGTTGGAAGCGGAAGCCATTGATCCCGAAAAGCCTTATGTTTCGGCCGTAGAACGCGACAAGATTCTCCATCTCGGCCAGGAACGCCCCATTCCGTTTGACATCGAAAAGGACGTGATTTTCGAAAAGCAGACTTTTCTGCCCGAACATTCCAACGGCATGCGTTTCCGCGCCTATGACCGTGACGGAAATGTTTTGCTGAACGAAGTTTATTTTTCGGTCGGCGGCGGTACCATTGCCCGGCAGGACGAAATCAGCCGCCGCGTCGAGCGCGAGCCTTATAAGGTTCCCTTTGACTACAGCTCGGCCGCCGAACTTCTCGAAATCTGCGAAAAGGAGGGGCTTTCGATTGCCGACGTGGTTCTGATTAACGAAGCGGCGCTCCGTCCGCACGATGAAGTAATGGAAGGAATTGGGAAAATCCACCGGGTTATGCAGGCCTCCATCGATCGCGGCATGAAAGCCAAAGGTACGCTTCCCGGAGGTCTGAACATTGAACGTCGCGCCCACGAAATTTACTGCCGTCTGGAGCAGAAGTTTCGCGACAACGACTACGATCCGCTGCTGATGATAGACTGGATAAACCTCTGGGGCTTCGCCGTCGCGGAAGAAAACGCCGCCGGCGGTCAGGTCGTTACCGCGCCGACCATGGGTTCCGCCGGAATTATCCCTGCCGTAATGCGCTATTTTGAACGTTTTGCTTCGCATAAGTCCTGCAATGCGGTTGAAGACGGCATTGTCAAATTTCTGCTGACCGCTTCCGGCATTTGCAGCCTTTACCGCTCCAATGCCTCGATTTCCGGCGCCGAAGTCGGTTGCCAGGGGGAAGTCGGCGTGGCATGCTCAATGGCGGCGGCCGGTTTGGTGGCGGCCATGGGCGGAAGTTACAAACAGGTGGAAAACGCCGCAGAAATCGCCATGGAACACAATCTGGGGCTGACCTGCGACCCGATAGGCGGTCTGGTGCAGATTCCCTGTATCGAACGCAATGCGATGGGTGCTGTCAAGGCGGTCAATTCGGCGCGAATAGCCATGAAAGGCGACGGTACGCATTTCGTGCCGCTCGACGACGTGATTAAGACCATGCTGGACACCGGCCGCGACATGAATAACAAATATAAGGAAACTTCGCTCGGCGGTTTGGCCGTCAACGTCCCGAACTGCTGACGCGGAACAACTTGCAGAATTTGCTTGCTAATCGGTGCAAAATGGCTTTTAATCCGGTTAATGGATAAATAACCGGAGTTTTGATAATGTTTAAAAAACTGCTCGACGGAGAACTCAGCCTGAAAGACACGTTCTGGAAGTTTGGCGTTGTCGGTCTGGTCTTTGTCAATATGCTGGTTCGCATTTTCGGCTCCATGCTGGCTCAGAAACTCAACGGCATAACAATCCTCAACTATTACCGCACATATTTTAACCCGCTTAAAATGGACAGTGGCATGGTTTTGCTGACGGTGCTGTATCTGGTTTCGCTGGGCATTTTGCTTTTTTACTGCGTAACCGTTGTTCTGGGGACATGGCGCTCTTCGGCACAGTATGACCGCAGCCTGTGGCTCCGCCATCTTTCGCGCTTTTTGATTCTGGTTATGGTTTTTTATTCTGTCCGTTCGTTGTTTTAAGGGTTTGTTCCGATGAAAAAATTGATTTTGCTGGTTTGCTTTTTTCTGCTGTTTGGCTGTAAGGTCGGCGAGTTTCCCGAAAATCGCAACCGTCTGCACGAATTGGGGCATGAAAAAAACTTTTGCCAGAAGTCCCCGGAGCGTTGCGTCGACGGCGTGCAATGGTAATTCACAAAAAAACCGTCCGAATCCGGACGGTTTTTATTTTGCCTGAGAAGCTTTAGTCTATATTAACCACAATACCCTGATTGAGGATAAACTCCGGCGTTTTGCCGTTGAACGAATTGTATTTCCTAACCAGTTCTTCCGCTTCGGGGTCACGTTTGGGCTGCGTCGTACGGCAGGCATTGTTTTTGGCACGCGGCTGTCTTCCGGTTCTGGCCTCAATGGCCTGCGCGTTGCGTTCGGCTTCCTGTTCCTTGGTCTTATCGACCTTAATTTCTTCCGGCGCTTTCAGAATCTTGTCCAGAACGCCCTGAGTCTCGCGCGAACGGCGGTTGGTATAGACAATGTTCTGTTTGTCGGCCGGCAGCATTTCGAGAATTTTTTCCAGATTCGGCAGCTGTTTCTGTTTTTTTATCAGGTTAATGTCATCTACGACCAGAATATTGGTTTTGGACAGGTCGACACGGCCTTCGGCGGCAATGTCCAGCAGCAGGTCCGGCGAACCGATGATGACATTGGCTTCGTTGTCGATGTCTTCGTCACGGTCCTTAATTGTTGCCTCGTTGATTTCGTGATATTTGTTAAAAACGGCCAGGCGGTCGGAAACTTTGACCGATTGTGCCGAATCCGGCGTGACAATCAGAATGTTTTTGCCGCTGCTGCCCTTGTCGGAATTGTTGCTGCTGATGATGTCAATCAGCGGAAAGACGTAGGACATGGTTTTGCCGCAGCCGGCCGGTGCAATCGTAAAAACGTCCTTGCCTTGCAGAATTGAAGGAATGACGTCGGTTTGTACGGTCGTCGGCTCTTTGATGCCAAATTCATCGATAGCCTGAATGGTTTTTTCGCTCAGGCCCAAATCTGAAAAATTCATTGTACTTCTTCTCTTTAAATATTGGTTTATATTGTTTTTTTAGATACTATGTATTTTATAAAGCCTAGTCAACCCCAAATGAAAACAAGGACGGATAAGATGTTGATGAACAGACGGAATTCACTTCTCATGATTATTGACGTTCAGGAACGCCTGGCGCCGGCGATGGATGATCCGCGGCAGGTTATCAGCAACAGCGCCCGGCTGGTCGGTGCTGCCAAGGCCATGGGCGTGCCTTTTGTCATTACCGAGCAATACCCCAAAGGTCTGGGACAGACGATGATTGACGTCCGGCAGGAAGCCGGAGATGAGGCGGCGTTTTTTTCAAAGCTGTATTTTTCCTGTGCCCGCGAACCGGAAATTATGCGGGCAATACAGGAGTCTGGCCGCCGGCAGATTATTCTTGCCGGCGCCGAAACCCATATTTGTCTGCTTCAGACGGCTATGGATTTGAAAGGGCAGGGGTATGAGGTTTTTGTCGTATCCAATGCCAGCTCTTCGCGGGATGCCGTCCAGAATGTGATGGCATTGCAGCGGATGGCGCATGGCGGCATTGATATTGTAACCTCCGAAATGGTCATTTTCGAATGGCTGGAAAAAGCCGGAACCGATGAGTTCAAACAAATCGTCAACAAATATATTTTGTAAGCTGAATATTAAAAACCGGCATGCCGTAATTCGGTGTGCCGGTTTTATATGGCAATGTGTCATGAACACATGCTTTTGCCGGAAACCCGGACATAACTGATGTTCTCTTTGTCAGTCCTGTATCTTTTTTCGTCACGTACCGAACCGATACGGTTAAGCATGTTGTCACGGTATTTTTCCGGCACGTTCAAAATCCGCAGCTGCAGTTCCCAGATGTTGAGCATGGTATCCATGTTGCCTTTCAGATAACCGCCGACATCGTTCAGTCCGTTGCGTTCGGCGCCGCTGATAATCCGATCGACCAGCTGCGTGCGGTATTCGATGAGTTTCGGATCTTTGGCATGTTCGTCCTTGTAACACAGTGCGCCCGGAAGCAACCTGCGGGTCAGATACAGGGGCGTGTTAAAACCTTTGGTCTGGTTTTTCGGAATGCCCGGGCGTTCGGTAATAAACGGTTGCAGGTCGATAATGAACCAACGCTGGTCTACCGCCGAATACAGAATGTTGCCGGTATTGGTAAACAGGCCGCCGCCGACGTCCATACTGTATTTCTTTGACGACAGGTAATGCAGGTCGTCATAGATGAAGTCGATGGCGCGTTCGGGAATTTCCAGCATTTTTTCGCTCAGCAGCCGGGTTTTGATTAACGCTTCTTCACTGTCTGGTTTGGGGCGTCCCGGTTTGTAAACCTCAAACGAAAAACCCGGACAGTAGCGGTTAACCGTCAGCACCGGTCCGTCGTCGTCCAGCAGTTTCGGATGGTTGAAATAAGCCACCGTCTGCGCAAAGTTTCGTTCGCCGAAGATGTCCGGCTGCATAACCGGTTCGGCTTCTTTCAGCGCTGCGGCCAGTTCGTTAATCGGCATGTCGGTCAGTCTTTTGCGTACCGTAAAGTTGGGGTTTGTATGAATCTTGAATACCTGGGCTTCGGCGCCTTCGCCGAGCGGCGCTTCGCTGACGGCAAAAACAATTTCGTCAATCTCGGGCAGGTCGGTTTTTCTCACAATCGCAATCCTTGTTATTTTGTCAAAATTATGTATATTTATACACCGGATTTTTATAAAAGACAACATGCAATGAATATTTTTTTTGTCTATAAAACGTAAAAAGCTTCCGCCTGGCAACGGAAGCTTTTAATGAAACAAGAAAATTCCTATCCGGCGCGGCCGTAACTGTCTTCGTAACGGATAATGTCGTTTTCGTCCAGAGTTTCGCCGGTCTGGACTTCGATGAATTCCATGTTCTTGTCAGTGTTGTTCTGGATGCGGTGTTTCATTTTGACCGGAATGAAAACGTTTTCGCCGGCTTTCTTGACAATTTTGTCTTCGCCGAGCGTAACGACCGCTTCGCCGCTGACGATAATCCAGTGCTCGTTGCGGAAGTCGTGCGACTGCAGCGACAGTATGTTGCCGGGCGTGACACAGATTCTCTTAACGCAGAAACCGTCGCCGGAATCCAAAACTTCCCATGTGCCCCAGGGGCGGTTGTCACGGTCGCCTTTTTTGTAATTGTTGGCCATTTTTTTGCTCCTTAACCAAAGTTTATACTTGATGAAAATGAATATAGGCAATATAACTTAAAGCGCAAGAATTAAATTTTTTAAGATGGAACAATTATGCAGTCACCGGCCATAAATCAGGCGATGGACATTTTGAAACTTCTGCGTCAGGTCACCGAAGGACAGGATGAAGCGCCGGTCAAGCTCGCGAAAATCATCAAAATCATTGCCGAAAAAATGAATGCCGACGCCGCGGCCTGTTATGTCGCGGTCGATGACAGCTATTTGGAATTGTTCGCGTCTTACGGGTTCAATGCCGATGTGGCGCATAAGGTAACCATCCGTTATGGCGAGGGTTTGGTTGGCGAAATTGCCCGCACCAGCCGTTCGCTGGCCGTTGCCGATGCCTGGGGACATCCGAAGTTTTCCTACAAGCCCGAACTTGGCGAAGAAAATTACAAGTCTTTTCTGGGCGTGCCGTTGGTGCGCTGGAGTCGTTCAATCGGCGTTCTTTCTTTGCAAAACCGCGAAATCCACGAATATTCGCGGCTTGAAATCGAAATCCTCGAAACCGTGGCCATGGTTCTTTCCGAAATGATTGTTTCCGAGGAAATGACCGAATACAAAAAAAGCCTGATTAAGGCGCGCGGACTTGCCTCCCGCGAGCGCGTCAAAGGTCTGAGCCTGAGCAAGGGCTACGGCATCGGCAAGGCGGTGGTGCACCGCCGCCGGCAGACGGTCAGCAAGATTTTTGCCGAAGACCGGGAAAAGGAACTCCGCCGTCTGGAAACCGCCTATAAGCAAATGAATGACGATTTGGACAGGAAATTTGCCTCCACTCAGCTCGGTATCGGCGAGCATGTCGACATTCTTGACGCGTATCGCATGTTTGCCAAAGACAAGGGATGGTATAAGAAAATTGAGGACAACGTCAAAAGCGGCCTGACGGCGGAAGCGGCGGTCGAACGTTCTTATGAGGATATGTGGAACCGTCTCTCGGGTACCAATGACCAGTATCTCAAAGAGCGTCTGCACGATCTGCGCGATGTGGCGGATCGCATGCAGTCTTACCTAAGCGGAGATTTTAAGGATATCGGCGAAATCCGTAACTGGAGTGATATTGTTGTCGTGGCTCAGACCATGGGCCCCGCTGACCTTATGGACTACGACTATCACAAAATCCGCGGTCTGATTATCGAAGACGGCACGCCGACCATGCACGTCGCCATCGTTGCCAAGGCGCTCAACATTCCGGTCATCGCCAAGATCAAAGGATTGTTTGAAGAGGTCAAAACCGGCGAACTTATTGCCGTAGACGGCAATGACAGTTATGTCTACATCAATCCGCAGCCGGCCGTTCAGGAAAAATTCAAAGCTAAAATCGCCGAAAAGGAAAAACTGCTGGCCCGGCTTGCCGAACTCCGCAAACTGCCGTCCAAAACGCAGGACGGCGTCCGTATCGGCCACTACATCAACGTCGGTCTTTCCTTTGATCTCGACTATATCGAAAGCACCAACTGTGACGGCATTGGGCTGTATCGAACCGAAATCCCGTTTATGGCTTCCGATGTTATGCCGAATGTCGAACGGCAGTTGGGGTATTATAAGGAACTTATGGACCGGGCCGGAAACCGGAAGGTTATTTTCCGCAGTCTGGACGTTGGTTCGGACAAGCTCCTGCCTTATTGGAGCAATATGGGGGAGGAAAATCCGGCTATCGGCTGGCGCTCGATTCGCATTTCGCTGGATCGCCGCGCCATTCTGCGCAAGCAGGTAAGAGCGTTTTTGCGTGCTGCCGCCGGCAAGGAACTGAACGTAATGTTTCCGATGATTTCCGATTTGTCGGAATTTGAAGAGGCTAAGGAAACCCTGATGATTGAGCTGGAAAAGGAACGACGCAAAGAGCTTCCGGTGCCGTCAAAGGTCAATGTCGGGTTGATGATTGAGGTTCCCGCCATTGTTTTTCAGCTGGAAGACGTTTTGAAACAGGCCGACTTTATTTCCATCGGCACCAACGATCTGGCACAGTTCACTTTTGCCTGTGACCGGGGCAATCCGCGCCTGACCGAGCGTTACGACGTTTTGTCCTCGCCGTTTTTGAAAATGATGGGCGATATCGTTGCCAAGGCTGATGCCGCCGGAGTTTACTGTTCCGTTTGCGGCGAAATGGCCAGTAATCCGGTTGAAGCCATGGCACTTATCGGCCTTGGTTACCGCAACCTGTCTTCGTCAGGCGCTTCTTACGGCCGCGTCAAGTCGATGATACGTTCGGTCAATGTCGAAGAAGTGACCGATTATGTAAAAACCCTCTTAAAATCGCAAAAAAGGACTTTACGTCCGCAATTATTGGCTTATGCTTATGACCATGGTATTGAAATCTACTGAAATATATGATTGAATAGGCAGAAATTAATTTTTTAGACAAAGGGCTGAAACGTGAAAAAAGAGAATAGGAATAAGGCGGCGGAGGAAGTCAAAAACGTCGCGCCGGTTGCCGAAACCGAAAAGGAAGAGAAGGAAATTCAGGTTAATCAGGATAAGGTCGGTTCTCTGATGCATGAGGCCCGTCTTAAAAAAGGGCTTAAGATTGCGGACGCTTCCAGGGATTTGTGTATTCGCGCTTCTTATCTGGAGGCTATCGAAGCCGGAAATTATGAAGAAATTCCCGAACCGCCCTACGGTATTGGTTTCATTCGTTCCTATGCCGATTATCTGGGGCTTAATTCCGCCCGTATGGTGCAGCTTTTTAAGGAAGAAACCGATGCCGCTTCCAAAAACAGCGACTATTATGTCATGGAGCCGCAGACGGAGGTGACGGCGCCGAACAAAAAATATCTGCTGATAAGTCTGGCGGCTGTTTTTGCGGTTTACTTGGGCTGGTTTATGTTTAACGAAAGTCAGAATAAGGCCGCTGAAGACGTTTCCGAAACGTCCGGGTACATGGCCGAAACCTCGGAAACGGTTGTTGATTTTCCGTTGCAGGTTGAGGATTTTGCTTCGGTTGAAGAAAACGTTGCCGATTCTCCGGCGGTCGACGAACAGCTTCCCGTTGTCGATGTGGCGCCGGTTTCCGACGGCACCGGCGATAACATTACCGTCAGTGAAGCCAGCTTTGTTGAAACGCAGCCCGTTGCTGAAGTTGTACCGGCCGCTTCTTCCGAAACGCCGGCCGCCGCAGAAACAACTGCCGTTCAGCCCGCGCCGGAGATCAGAGAACCGGTTGCCGAAGTCATGAGCAAAAAGCCCGGTTCCCGCGTAACCGTCAAAATCAAGGGCGGCGACAACTGGGTAGAAGTCCGCGACGGCAGCAAACTGTATATCAGCAAGGTTCTGCATGACGGCGATGTTTATGAAGTTCCCGCCGGCGAAGGCATGATTTTGTCCGTCGGCCGCGCCGAGGGTGCCGATGTTTTTATTGACGGCAAATTGACCGAAGTCGTTAAACCTGCCAAAAAGACAGGCATTGCTCTGGATCCGTTTTTAGCTCCCGCTAACCATTAGCGCAGCGTACATATTGCAGAAAATAGCAGGTTTTGCGCCTGCTGTTTTCTTTTTTTGTTTGTAAGAGTTTTATAAAATCGAGGTATAATATGGCAAAATTACAAAATGTTAGAGGAACTTATGACCTTTACGGCGAAGCTAAGCGCAAAATGAAGAAAGTGACTTCCGTCGGTTCGGAAGTTGTCGAAAAATATGGTTTTGAAGAAATCGAAACCCCGATTTTCGAGTTTACCGAGGTTTTTTCCCGTAATCTGGGCGAAACTTCGGACGTTGTGACCAAGGAAATGTACTGCTTTGAAGACCGCGGCGGCGAAAGCCTGACCCTGCGTCCGGAAGGTACTGCCGGCGTCGTGCGTTCCTTCATTTCCGAAGGCATGCAGCAGAATCTCCCGGTCAAGCTCTATTACAGCGGTCCGATGTTCCGATATGAACGGCCGCAGAAAGGGCGCCAGCGCCAGTTTACGCAGTTTGGCTGCGAGCTTCTGGGCGTTGAAACGCCGCAGGCTGATATTGAAGTCATCGCCATGGCTTATGAGTTTTTGGAAAAACTCGGCCTGACCGGTTCCGTTACCGTTGAAATCAATTCCCTCGGCGATAAGGAAAGCCGCGACGCCTACCGTGAAAAGCTGGTCGCCTACCTGAAAAGCCGCTATGACGAGTTATCCGAAGACAGCAAAACGCGTCTTGAACGCAATCCGCTGCGCGTGCTCGATTCCAAGGAGGAATGCGACAAGGCTGTTGTCGAGGGCGCGCCGCTGTACAAGGACAGTTTGAACGAAGCCTCGGCTGCGTTTTTCAACGCCGTGCTGAAAGGGCTGGATAATCTGGGTATAAAATATAAGGTTAACGATCGTCTGGTGCGCGGCTTGGACTATTATTCGCACACTGTTTTCGAACTGGTTACCGATAAGCTCGGTTCGCAGGGGACGGTGCTGGCCGGCGGCCGTTATGACGGCTTGGTCGAACAGATGGGCGGCGGTAAGGTTGCCGGCATCGGCTGGGCCTGCGGCGTCGAGCGCCTGAGCATGCTTCTGGAAGCCGACGTTTCGCTGCCGCGTCCGATAGCGGTTATTCCGGTCGGCGAAGATGTCAACGAGAAGGCGGTCGAAATCGCTTATCAGCTGCGCCGCGCCGGTTTCCGCGTTGAACACGGCTACAGCGGCAATCTTAAAAAGCGGATGATGAAGGCCAATAAGGTTAACGCCGTTAAAGCCGTGATTGTCGGTTCTGACGAACTGTCCAGAGGCGAAGCCACCTTGAAGGATTTGGACAGCGGCGCGCAGAAGAATGTTGCTCTGGATAAAATTGTTGAGGAATTGAGATAATGAGTTTTGCCGAAAAGTTAGCCAATGTTGTCAACCGCCACGATGAAATTCAGGCGCTGCTTTCTTCGCCGGACGTCAGTCCGGACGATTTGGTGCGTATGAACAAGGAAATTTCCGAACTGGCGCCGGTGGTGGAAGCGATTCATAACTATAACCGCACCGAAAATGACTTGAACGATGCCAAGGCGATGATGGAAGACGATTCGCTGGACAAAGAAATGCGCGAAATGGCCGCGGCCGAATACTATGAACTGAAGGACAAACTTCCCGAGATGGAAAAGGAAATTAAAATCCTGCTCCTGCCCAAGGAAGAAGACGATGAGAAAAACGCCATCCTTGAAGTGCGCGCGGGCACCGGCGGCGACGAAGCTGCTCTGTTTGCGGCGGTGCTGTTTGAAATGTATCAGCGCTATTCTCAGAAAATGGGCTGGAAGTTTGAGGTTTTGGACGCAGACGAAAATTCGCTCGGCGGTTATAAGGAAGCTTCTGCCAAAATTACCGGCAAAGATGTTTTTGCCAAACTCAAATTTGAATCCGGAGCGCACCGTGTTCAGCGCGTGCCGGTAACGGAATCGCAGGGGCGTGTCCATACCTCGGCGGCTACGGTTGCGGTTTTGCCCGAAATTGAAGAAGTTGACATGTATATTAATCCGGCCGATTTGAAAATCGACGTTTATCGCGCTTCGGGAGCTGGCGGTCAGCACGTTAACCGTACGGAATCCGCCGTGCGTATTACGCATATTCCGACCGGTGTGGTTGTGCAGTGCCAGGATGACCGCTCGCAGTATAAAAACAAGGAAAAGGCCATGAACCACCTGCGCGCCAAACTTTATGACCTGCAGAAGTCAACCATTGACAAAGAATATTCGGAGCGACGCAAATTGCAGGTTGGCTCCGGCGACCGTTCGGAACGGATTCGCACCTATAACTATCCGCAGGGACGCGTAACCGACCACCGGATTAACCTGACACTCTATAAACTGGACGAAGTCGTTTCCGGCGACGCGCTGGATGAGATTATTGACGCGCTGGTTACCGAAGATCAGGCGCAGCGTTTGTCCGAACTGGATTAAAAAACAACAAGCCCCGCAAATGCGGGGCTTTTAATTAATAAAAACTTGTAATCTTAATAACATACAGTTTCATAAACATTATATTCTCGTCCTTCCATATATGAACAGTTTCCTGATATTATTCTGTCACAACTGGATGGATCACGTTCATCTCCACCGCAGTTTCGCAATTCATCACCACTTTCCGTTCGCCCATCGTTATAATAGATGGTGTAACTAATTGAGCAGCATGTTGAATAGCCGTCAATTGGATACCAATAACTATTAGGATGACAATAGCAGGAACCATAAATCTGTTTACCGGTTACCTCTTCATAGCAACAGCTTTTTTCTTTATAACAGTAAGTGCCGCATTCCGTTGTTGTGGTGTCAAAGCAGCCATCAGGTATTGTGAAAGAATATCCGTCCGGGCAAGTGTCGTCGCAGCACTTTTTACAGGATTCAAATTTTTGGATTGATCCGGAGTAACAGGAAGCAGAGCCGGTTTCGCCGCCGCATTCGCAGGAGCTGTAACCGGAGCAGGGGTTTTCCTTGCGCTTGTATTTGGTTTCGGAACAGCTTAAGCAGCTCCCGTCGGGAACATAGCCCTGAGCCGAGGCCTGCGCATAGGTATAGTCATATCCGGAACAAGGGTCGCATTTGCATTTTTTGTAATTGGCGTCAAAGGAACAAGTTGCCTCCACGACCGTGCCGGAAGCGCAGGAAGTTTCGGTAAAGCCGGCTTCTTTGCAGGCGCGGGGACGGTCTTCGACACATTTTGCAAAATAGGCGGAGTTATATGGACATTGTCCGGAAGGATAAGCGGGGAGGGAACATGAAGTGACGGAATATCCCTCGTTTCCACATTGTTGCACGGTATCGACTTTATAGCCGTCGTCTCCGCCCATGGATCCGAAGCCGGCGTCGCCGCAGTTTTCGGCGCCGAGGAAACAGACGGCGGCGGTCTTAAAGGCTTTGTCGGTTTGTTCAAACTGAAAGGCGGGCTTCGGTTCGGGTGTGTATGTGTGTGTAAGTGCA